>Ga0123354_10001672_pt1 | contig 27675 bp, 15 predicted proteins | sample TergutLab28metaG_2_FD_97872 | JGI IMG/M metagenome (GOLD analysis project Ga0123354, IMG submission 97872) | Labiotermes labralis P4 segment gut microbial communities from Petit-Saut dam, French Guiana - Lab288 P4 | ecosystem: Host-associated > Arthropoda: Insects > Digestive system > Gut ... | reverse complement strand
GATAGTGTCACTAGGAAGGAATGTAATGGGATAGTGTCACTAGGAAGGAATGTAATGGGATAGTGTCACTAGGAAGGAATGAGAGCCGATATTTCTCTCAAGTGAAAAACTGCAAAAAAAAAAAAAAGAACACAAAGAGTTGGAAAACCGTGAAAGAGCGCAAGTAAAATTTTAAAAAAATTAATTAATTAACAAGGGTAAATGGGAGCCGGGATAGCAACTATGCTAGGAGCTGGACAAGCCGGGGTTCGAATCCCAACAGATACAAGAAATGTCTCTCTTCTCCAGGATATCCAGACTGGTCCTGGAGCCCACAGAGCTTTTTATAAAATGAGTAAAGGGGTCCTTGCCCACGATCAAACCTGTCCGTCATGGTGCTAAATGTCTTAGCTCCATTCATTGCCGGGGTTCAATATAAGTAGATTTAAACTTATACACTACCACGTGTTTTCATTGTGTTGCCAAGGAAAAAAATTACCTTTACGTTCAGACGAGTGAATACAAAGTGTGAAGACATAGTTGGCCTGGAAAATAAATATGAACTGATCGTTGAAGCCCTAACAGGCAATACAGCACACTCTGCAAACAGCGGGAGTAGAAGCTTGATTAACAGGCCTTGAAAATTTTCTACCTGCAAACAGCATAGTAATTCCAGGACTGGACATGAATTATTCTGCCTTCCATTCAGATGTGGCCATGAAAAATTAAAAGTATTAAATGCTACTGTAAAAGAGTTAGGCTTATACAAGATTAAAAAATGTACATTTATGCCCGTTCTTTCATGTCGATATGTGAGCGGAAAATAAAATCCCACATCCCTAGCTTTTCCGTTTAGGAATACAAAAAGTTTTGAGTCAACATCGGGAGTTGCATTTTGTGTTCATTCAAAATATCATACAAAATATGTGCAATGTATTCGTATCAATGTTCGTCCTCAAGAAACATGTAATATCCGTCCACAAAGAAAGTCTTTTGAGAAAGGAAAACAGGATGAATGGGGTGGGATGAGTTCGTAAGGCCTTATATCCGTAGAATTTCCCAACTCAGCTCACGTCTTTCAAAACATTTACTTTTCGACTTCTTGTGTCGAAATATTATTCCCAAGAACATGACAGAAGAGCTAAATATATTTTGCTACGTAGAAACTTTTGTCATTTTAAAGATTTTTACTTACTCTGCATAAGTTACTGGAAATAATTTATTTCACCACAATTCACCTAAAATTACGCCTCGCGAAACGTGTATTCCTCAACGTTCGCATTTCGATAATTGTGTCTAACGAAAATTATGAAGAGATCGACTATTGTCACAGGCTACTGGTATTAATGATTCATAGCTCTTATTTTAACATCAGATCTCGGAAATATTGTGGAATCTTTCAAGCGGTAAACTTGCAAGTTACTTTATAAAACTGGGGAAAATAAACAGTTACTTGAAAAAGAATAAGTCAGCTCCAGAAGCGAATCAAAACTGTACCAAAATGTACCCATTGCTCTTGTAAGTGTAGAGGCGAAGGAAGTGAATGTACCTAAAACGTGAATAACTTTTCAAGTTTCTTACACATAGTTCATGAAGTGAACTATATACTAAACCGTCTTTATCCTTGCAGACGTTTAACCCTTATACTGCTAACGTGGAGAATATGGTGAACTCCTAACAATGCTAGGAAATGGCAGACGGGATTCAACTCGGCGTTTAAAGGGTTAATTACAGCAATTGCTGAACAGATAGCTATTAAATTTGGTATAGTTTGCTACCTAATCTGTTTTCTTATTTTCGCCCTACAAACCCAAAATAATTCTAAGGTGTGTCATCCCCGTTGTGTGTTGAAAGACTGATGATGAGTTAATTTCAGTCAGAAAACACAACTATAATTGTATGCTAGATGATGGTATTTATTAGCAAAGTAAATAACTACATGTTTCTGCCTAAAGCGGCCATCTTCAGGTTATCACAATTACAAACTAACCCCACAAACCCACACCCCCCAACCCAACGTGAGAACCATAAACACTACACCTGTATCACGGATCCCCATAAACTACCCCCCCCCAACACATACCCAACCAAGCAGATCCAAACCCCACCATTCATTGACCCACTAGACATCCCACTAGATAAAGTTACATGTAACACGTAATACGATGATGAGATCTCAACATCACTATGCAATATAGACATATATATGACACTCTTTGAGCAAAATTATAATTGTGATAACCTGAAGATGGCCGCTTTAGGCCGAAACGTGTAGTTATTTACTTTGCTAATAAATACCATCATCTAGCATACTATTATAGTTGTGTTTTGTGACCGAAATTAACTCACCATTAACCAAAAGTAAATCATTCATTGAATGAAAATGAAGCATAATTCAAACTAAAAACGTTCCGTTAAATGTAAATGTACATAAAAAGTTAATATTTGGTATCTAGTGTTAAACGTTTCAGTTCAACGAACCATTGTCAAGTATTTCTTTATAACGTTAAAAAAAACATAATTTCACATGCAATATGCATTATTTGTTAGTGAGATCTCATTAGTTTAAAGCTATTGACTCACTAGATAGTTTAACACAGGTGTAAATGTACGTGGAAATGTAAGGCAATTAAAGTCCCTGTGTGGGTTATTGTTCCACGAGAACTGAGTATCTTAAAGCGATGTTTTTTTTATTAATCCCTTGTTTGTTACAATCTGTCCGGAGACATTTACTAACCGTTGTGTCAATAGCGCTAGAGGTATGTAGGAGATACTTCCAGTGAGGTTCTCCCTTCTATTCTCAATCGCAAGGATTGATGTTGTGTCAGGTGAATGTTGCTGAGTTAGTTAACCATTAGTGACGGGGTCAGTAGGATACAGTCTCGTAAGTCTGCGAGTTCCGAATTGTTCTTTGAATAATGTATTTGCTAGGTTGTTGGGGTGAGTGTCGAGTCGTTTTCGGTAGTTTGCACTGAATTTTCGTGCTTCTTGTTTGACCGTTGGCATTTGTAGATCACGTTTGATTATGGTATTAGGAGCATACCGTGGAGCGTCTGTTATTATGCCTAGCACTTTTGACTGGATTCGCTCTAGTATCTCTATATTTGAGTTCGATGCAGTTCCCCATAGTTGAATTCCGTAGGTCCAGACTGGTTTTAGGATTACTTTGTAGACTAAGAATTTGTTTTCAAATGATAACTGAGATTTGCGACCGATTATCCAGTTTAGGTTCCGTAGTTTGAGGTCCAGTTGCTGTCGTTTAGTGTTTATGTGTTTGCGCCAGGTGAGTCTTCGGTCTAGATGGATACCTAAGTATTTTACCTCGTCCGCTTGGAGTAGGTGATCATTGTTTAATTTGACAGGTGGACATGTCATCTTATTGAGGGTGAAGGTGACCTGTACTGATTTTAAAGCGATGTTGTTGGAAATAAATATTAGATAAATATCTTTTCGGATTATTACACCGTTTCGACATGTAAATATTTACCGAAGTTTCAAAGGATTATCCTGCCTCACAAATGTCTTTCCATCTCAGAAGGTGAAATATGATATAATTTAAAGTTCTCAACTCAGTTCATTTTTATATCAATGTTTCCAATCAATTTACCAATAAAATGCACAGACTTAAAGAGTATGAATATTAGAAACGAGCTACGTTTTTAATTTTCGTATGTACGTATTTAATACTGTTCATTTGATTGGTACAATAAATTTAATACACTCTTTAAAGAATATTTCCATCTTCATATTTTCGAACAGCTACAGATGTAGGTCCGTATGCCTTGAAAAATCTGCAGGGTGATTACAAAGTAATTTTCTTAAGTTCTTTCATAAAGTAAAATTGGATTAGATATATTTGGTAGTATAAATATAGCCTGTCATTTTTTTAACAGCACCCACTTGCCATGTTACGAAAGGAGTGTCGGGCGTATTCAGATTCATCCTTTTGTACATACGACAACATCCCTAGCCTAGAATTTCTTGACAGATTAAACTGCATTCTGCAGCACCAAGAAGAACTGCATATGAATTAGGAGAGACGTACAAAAAGAAGTGAACCTGTCACCATTAGAACTATGTACATACACATACAAACATTTATTATTTGACATTTACAGGCAAGTATACAGAAATCAATTTCAACTCCTTGTGGACTACAAATGGTTATTTAAGACATCCTCATTTATCTTGTGACTTTTTGCATTTAAACCTAGCCAGTCCTTTGTTCCTTAGCTTATTTTCCCACTGTAGGGTAGGAGGTTAATAGCCAAGTACTTCCCCCCTGAGGTTCCGGTCAATCCCGGGTAGTTCATGTCGGTTTTGTGGTGCACAGAGTGGTAATGAAGGCAGTAATTTTCCTGCAGAAAAATCGGTAGACCGTCTGCCATTTACAGTAAGACCTACAGTTTAAAATTTTGTGTTACCGGCGGCTGCAAAAACAGCCCAGTCTGAGGCCTCAAAACGAAACACCTAAGCCACACAACCAACAACAGCCCAGTTTGAGGACACAAAACGAAATAACTAAGCCACAAAACCAACAACAGCCCAGTTTGAGAACACAAAACGAAATACCTAAGTCACAAAACCAACAAAAGCCCAGTTTGAGGACTCAAAACGAAACACCTAAGCCACACAACACACCTTAGGCTAGAAAAAATATTTGCAAGGATTATTAAGGTCGAGGAACTTCCAATGCCTTTATAATTATATGAGTAAATTGGCTTCTTAAACAAAGAAAAGCACAAGATATTGCCCACCATATTGTTGCCTTGTTAAACGATATTTTCTGATTAAGTACTGTCACATTACAGAATGATCATTAATTGTGTGATAAGAAGTGTCTGTAGAGGCAATGGGTATCTGTAGTATTTGAAACCATATAATTAAAATAAACATCTCAACAGAAAATTCGAGTTCTTTGTAAGGAAGTATTGGCCCATTCAAGTTTGAACATACGAGGAAGAGTGAACTGAAAACCTTAAAATTTAACACACAATAATATTACAATATTTAAGGTTTGCATTTGACTCACCTTGGTACATAAGAGTCTATTGTTTTTTATTGGTGCCAAGTCCGGTAAACAAGACGTTCAGTAGTGATTCACTTTCGCAAGTCCATTATCTTTGACAATAACAGTAGAATGTATGTTTGTCATCAACAAAATTAAAATTGTCTAAATATGTTACATTCATGTTTTTATTACCACTATCTTTTTTTTTATTTGTCGATGCTTTTTAACGTTCCTAACTTATAAAAGCCTGTACCCTTCCTTTTTATGAGGGTATAAATATTCGACGCAAAGAGGTATGTGTCTGCATGTAAATATGCATGTTTGAATCCATTCGTTTATGCAGATGTTCATATTTTCATAGTAAATTCTTAAGATTCCTTCAACTATACGCAAACTCACACTATTTAGAACACATGTATGCATTTTTTATTGTTGCATCGTGCATTTTGAAATCTACGTAGATCACTCACCAACAAATGTACTATTTATTAACTTGGTTAAAAGTTTTAAATTTACGTTAAAATACACAATAATATCGCTACTACATGTTTCAGTCTCATTCTGCACAGCACACAACACACATGCCGCTCTACGACATGCTGCCACATCACTTAATATATATAACGACGTAATTTTACCGAGTGTTTTAACATAAATAGAACTTTAGTTAGGTACAGATAAAGCTCCCTGATGATGGTCATTAAAGACCGAAACATGTAGGAGCGATATTATTGTGTATTTTAATGTAGATTTAAAACTTTTAACCAAGTTAATAAATAGTGCATTTGTTGGTGAGTGAACTACGTACGTGTATGTAAGTTGGAAACACAAGTGAAACATCTCAATAGAAGCTAATAAATCTGTTGTGCTTAACGTACGTATGGTAGTCGATATTATGCCTGTTCAGATGTAGTATTTTCATACAATTTGGGATGTTTTACTGGAAGAAACTTTCTGTGTCTTTAAGAAATATCTGTAACATAAAAACTCTTACAGTTATGATTGATAAATATTTGTATTCTCTCGCAAAATGCATTAGGGAAACTGCGGTCCCACAAATGTAGCAAAGTAAACAACACTTCTGTGCTAGACGTTTACAGATGGCAGCAATTAAAACAACACATGCTCTCTCTCTCTTTCATCCTGAGTCACACAAACTTTCTTCCCTCCCAACTCGTACCAACGTTAAATTGCTGTTTCTCCACATTTTACAAAGAAAATCATAATGTTTTTTTTTAACTCTTCCATCTAGCCGAGGGTTGTTTCTACTCATCACATAATACAGGACAAAAAAAAAAGATGGCGCGTGGCCACTTACGAGTGTTTTGTTAGCCGAAAGTCTGTAGGCCCCGTTAAAACGTATTCGCTGTGTGACATTTTGAAGCCGGCAGTGATGTAGGAGGGCCCACAGCAGACTTCATTTACAGAGAACAGGGATGTCCAGAAGTAAAACAAAATTTGTTAGTCTGGTTTTTAAAGGGATCGCGCCTTGTAAAATTGGGCTGTGTTGTTAGGGTTTCGGAGGAACTTGCTAATAACATCATCAGGATTCGAAGTGACTGGGGTGAGGATATTGTCAGGTTACTACAGGCAGACTTATGAACAGTCATCAATATAGTCTTAAATACTCTTTGTTTTTCGTTATGTATCAGGCACTGCAAAACTGACTGCTAAATGCAGACCACTACTACTGATGCTCCAAACATAACAATTTCTTATCAGCCGATGTGAAAGAAAAAATATATGTTAGTAATTATTCATATCCATTACATTTTAAATATCGATATTATTACGCCAACGAACAAAGAAATTGAATGAAGAGAATCACCTGATGAGAGTGCATAAAATATTTGAGCATAACAACTAGAATTTTCTACAAATCTAAAAGTCGGCAGAAAATTCTATTAATGTACCTGAAGTTTGTGTGACGTGAGAAAATCTATCTTTTCAATGAAATTGTCAGTTGCTATGATTATATAAATTTGATGTTAGATGAAGAAACATGAGTAAGAAGGATTGGTGAAATGATTCTGACGTCAGAAGTAACTTGAACCTGATGTATGCAGGTGAAGTCCTGTTTTTCCATTATTTTTTTTGTGTCTATGTCTGATAAAATAATTTTCCAATGCATGTATACTTTATCCTTGATGTGTGAAGCAGTAAAACGCCCATTATTATTAGCCACCCCTTATGAAAAGGACAGGTCTTTCAGTAGGGAGTGCTTTGGGGGAAATTCTCTTTTGATTACCAAGTCAGCAAACAAAGTAATTTGGCAAAGCTCTGAAGACAGTTTCTGCCACACGTACCGTCTACAAATATTCAGGGTACGTAACTCTAAAATTATCGGGATCTTATTCAATTTTCTATATTTGTTCATGGGTACCTACACGACATATCGTCTGACGAATTGATTGGTCTAAAATCAACACCGTTACGAAGTGTCTAAGAAGGATTCTTTTTTACTTGTTTTGGAAGAAAAAATGTATTTGACCTCCACAAAGTTACATATACTTACTTACTTACTCCATGGTGCAGAGTCCTTCTTGAGAAGCTAACTGGTTTGCACCTAATCAAGAAATTCTCCGCATTTCACGGAACCCGAAGGTTCATTACCGCACTCACAAGCGTCCGCCACATATCTCTATCCTTGACCAGCCCAATCCAGTCCATATACCAACATCCCACCTCCTGGAGATTCATCCTAATATTATTCACCCATCTACGCCTAGGTCTCCCCAGTGGTCTCTTTCTCTTCGGTTTCCCCACCAAGACCCTATACACCCCCCCTCTCCACACCCATACGCGCCACACGTCCAGCCCATCTCATTCTTCTCGATTTTATCACCCGCACAATATTGGGTGAGCAGTACAAATTACCACAAAGTTACGTATGCACGTACTATACATGTCCACAATCCAAAAGAGCAGAAGGAAGCTAAACTGTTGTTCCTGCAATTCCACATAAGTACTACATCGCACCTGGTGACGTAATTTTTATTGTCGTCAAAAGCATGGCGAATGTACCTGTGAGACAAAATGCGCCTGTCATGTTTTATACCGGTAGTAAAAGGATATTTTCGCAATATATGTAAAACAGTAGAGAAGATTAGAGTGCAATAAAGAACAAACAGTGAACAAAACAACTTTTATGTAGTTTAATTAGAGGACATCCTCCTACATGTTTCGGTCAAATATGTAACCTATCTTCATGGAGGTACACACTATAATAAAATTACATGTACAGAAATGCCAAGAACCTTTCCGTCACTGAATGTAATCATACAGAGTATCAATTCAATAGTTAAATGGTAATTATAAAAATGAGTATAAAATATACGCATTTGTGAAGTATACCATTTTTAACGTATCCTGTTCATAGAAGGTGCAACGTAGTAAGGCACCATCTTGTAATACACAGTAGATTAAGAAATGTTTTCTGAATCATTTTAGTTCTGAGAAACAGAAAGAATACAATCATTTAAGCTACATTTCCTTCCAAATAATCTCCTTGTGTTACTATACAATTAAGGCAGTGACTGTTAATGTGTTTGAAACATTCCTGAAAGTAATTTTATATAAGCATTTTCAGCTCTTCCGTCTCATTCTTAATGATGTCAATAGTAACACAAAAGTGTCATCTCTTCTATGCTGATTTCAGTAGAGGAGACAGGCAAAATAAGCTGCAGCCAGATCAGGAGAGAATGGGGGATGCTCCAGAGTTGTCTTATTTATCTTTGCTAAGAAATCCTTAGCCATAACCGACCGTTGTGCTGGAACATTGTGATTAAGAAGAAATCGAAAGTTAGTTGTCGATTTTTCGGCGCGTTCTTTCTGACCGCATCCACAACACGATGAAAGATTCAATTACATTTCTTTATTCAAAACAGCAATTCCTATAAATTATACCAGCGAATTCCGGAAAATTTTACATGAGGATTAAAAGAAAAGTTCGAATCTTGTACTTAACAGTAAGAATATCTATGCAAAATTTCTTATATACATATACAATGATGTATCAGTCAAACACAACAAAATTTTATTATGTTTTTTATTGTATTAGGGCAACATGTTTTGATTCACGGTGCAATTTAAACATTGTTAAGTACCTGTATTTTAAAGGGGCCTGAAAATGATTCTATAAGAATCGAAACATGTTGCCCTAATACAATAATAAACATAATAAATTTATAGCAGTGTTTAACCAAATTGATGCATAAAATTTGTTTCACAATAAGTTTTATTTCATGCCTCTACATGTTTCGAGCACATGTGTTCATCATCAGGAGGTTAAAATTGCATTACACAGCCTCTGGTATTATCACACACTGTAGGTGGCCGTCTCGTGTTTGACTGATACATCATTGTACGATATATGTGTTAAACACTTCAGGATGGCAAACATAAAAAAAAACAAATTTCTTGCTAAAATGTGAACATAATAATGAATCAGTGCATAAGGGGGGGGGGGGGAAAGCTAGTCGATGATGTATCTACGAAACAAATTATTGGTGTTTTACACAGCTGAGCTGACAGATCCGAACTAAATTTCGGCGTCCGGCATGATGAGCAACGGGATTCAGGGGCACGCAGAATTGTTGTGCCGTATAAAGTTGTTAGAATGTTCCAGAATGTTACGCAGTACCGGCTGCTAAATAGCTACCGACGTTTCGAAGGGATGTTTCAAAATTAGAGCCAAGCAGTCGAAGAAGTACCTTTACCTTAGTTTGACCGCTTAGCCCGGAAATAAATATAATACGATCTCAGGACGCGTAAATCTTCATCAACACTGCTGTAGGATTTGTAAATATAATGTTAATTATGTTGTAATCTTTACAGCCTCCTATTTACAAGAAGCTTTACTGTTACAAAAACTTTGTCTTTATTCAAAACACATCGTAACAAATTATAGTGCAATCAGAAAGGAATTTTATGCATACATGTAAGAGATCTGAAATAATCAGTAAATATATTACTCGTGAAATATCTTTCATTCCGAAAGGAATTTAAATTGTTGCTAATTTAAGTTACAACAGAAATCCAATTATATTTAGTGTCAACAAAAATCACAATTCGTTCTCATATCATTAATTGGCAATGAAACAAAAAATTAGATAATTATTTTAAAAACCACTTTAAAATCAAGTGTCCACAATTTTAGTCAAATTATATATAAAAGGCCTTCATTGTCTGCTACACAGCGGTTTACATAAAACAGTCTCATCTCTCAGTAACCAATCTAACTAGGTCATTCTGTCCAGCGGACTTCAAGTTGAGTTCCATTTTATGAAACATAACAAAAAAATGGCCGGAAAAAATAAAGTAACTGCCGGAAGCAGAGTCCCTTGTCAATTCTGTGTATTATTCGAATGGAAGTCAATAGATTGTAACTTAATTGTGTTTCGCAGTGTTGGCTTTTCAACCTAGCAGACCGGCCCTCGCAAACCAAACACTCGCTCCACCCATATTGATCTGTTACAGCAAGCAATACTCAGTTCTTGGCTGTGTAACGTTTATAAAGAAAGAAAACCCCCGATAATAAATTGCGTATTTGCTCCACGCATAAATCCACGGAACAGAGATTTTATTGAAAAATTTCCCTTCTTTCAGATCATCAAGACCTTCCTCTCTTTTTGTGAAATTCAAACTCTATTGACCCCTTTGCAAAGAGCCAAAGAATTGCCAAATCTCCACTTTAAATATTTCCCCTTCAGTATAGACCTCTGAGTCTTGTACTGATCTGGAAAGGGAATCAAGCTCTGATCCACCTTGTTCTGTTTTGTGTCTTCCCAGTGGCTGTTTTTCACTGTCTTCCTTGTCCTGAATTGCAACCTTGTCTTTGTTACACTGTGCAGTTTGTACTTAGCCATTAAATAAATCGTCTGCCGGTACATTTCCTCAATAGAGCCCCCAATGTGTTCTAGAATTTCTTACCCACCCCTGCTTGTGTTAAATGTCAGAATAGCTGAACTTATTTTGTAGATAATGCTGTGAGCAAAGTTACTTTTTCATTGACCGCTAGCAAGGAATATGAATATTACATGGAACATTTTATGAAAATTTATTGCCTTACAGATTCAGAAGAAGTTTTAAAGTTCTTCCTTTATATGTTCTTTATAAAATTTAGATCAATAACTGTTCAAGTAATAGTCTCAAAAATCAAGCACATTTTTAGTAACTTTAATTTTAACAATGGAGAAGAAACTTTTTTTAAATATTAAGAATAATAACAACTGTTGTATTAGTGTTGTATCGACATTCTTAACATTCCATATTACTGGCATGTAACACGTTCTCCCACAGAAGGTACTGTATATTTCTCATTCCGTCGGAGGCTATTTCACACGTACTCTAAGTAAGAGTTTACGTTTGTCGGTCCTGTAATACTGATGGGAACCAGTGAACTAGAAGAAGGATTTCGGCATTTTGATGTTCTGAGTTTCTTTCTTTTCCGCAAAGTTTCGAGGTACCATGTTGGTTAACATCTGTAGTATGTATCACAGCACAGTTTCAAAGACACGGTGTGATAAAACAGATCACAGTTAAAACAAGTATAATAAATATCAAACTTTAAGTTGTATTTTTTTTCTATAATTCATAATTTTAAAATCCATATGATACAATCCATTATTTCACAAAATCTAACATAAATATAGGCTATTGTCTTACTCGTAAGGAATTCTTTAGAGTATATTCATTGGAGTTTAAAACATTTTACGTAATAGTTGAGGAATAAGAGACCAACTTGATGTCACTAGTTATTAAGTTTTATTTCACTTCCTCTATGCTCAACATGTTTCGGACATTAATACATCCACCATCAGGAGCCTGCGACTTTTCTATTGTATCACCTCATTGGTCGTGTGTTCATGTTTCCATGTGTGTTGGAGTTTCGGTGTGGCTGGCTTGGGGTGGTATCCGTGTAGCAGGCTTCAGTATCGAAACAAGAACACACGACCAATGTGGTGATACAATAGAAAAGTCGCAGGCTCCTGACGATGGACGTATTAATGTCCGAAACATGTTGAGCATAGAAGAAGTGAAATAAAACTTAATAACTAGTGACATCAAGTTGGTCTCTTATTCTTCAACTATCACAATGATGCACGGTCCAATACACACAAGATTTCACGTAATGTTTAAAAATTCAGTTTATACGCACAGAAAACGTACTATGTCTCAGTTAAGAGGACCAATAAACATGTTATGTGAAGGTAATTACGTCACGCTGTGCTAAGGGACGTAAAAAGTACATAAAAATCTGTGGGAAAAAAGGACAGACTTTTGTAACCTTAAAAGGTTAGTAGGGTTACAGATAGCAACATTCTGTTATAATATTTGAGAATAAATATTCCTTCCAAAACAGGCGCGTCACTATGTAATACAGAGGAGCGTTGTACAAGAAATACAAATACAGACTACAGTGGAGCGTATGTACTTGTCTATGTATGTATGTATGTATGTATGTTGGCTTCAAAACTTTGTTATACGTTGTCCGACACCTAGACGCCACTGCTTCCAATTTCCCCACTGGCCTTCATTTAGGTTTCTTTCGTTCATGGCCTTCCCTGTACCTTCCATCCAGTTTTTCTTCGGTCTTCCTCGTGCTCTCTTTTGTTTCGGCATCCACTTCACTGCTATTTTGGGTAATCTTCCTTCTGCCATTCTTTGGACATGACCATACTAATGTACTTGTCTAACACAAATTTATTTGATGGCAGAGGTATATATACAATTTACTACATAAGGCACTTTATGCAGTAAATTCTATACATATCTATACCATCAAATAAAGTTGTGTTAGACAAGTACATACGCTCCACTCTAGTCCGTTTATTGAACACAACAGGGATGACGAACCTTATGAATATAACGACACTTTCTTACATTTCAATTCCTTTTCCAGTACAGGGCATGGTTATTTAATCATCATATGTGGCCGGTATTTGTGTGCCATACGGATGTGGATACATTGAAGAACTGTATAAATTAAAACCTCTCCATCCTGGCCAGTAGTCTTAACTTAAACCGCAGTGTCATTGAGGCGTTAACGTTGCTTTTGGTCAAACATTTTTAAGTCTATATCTTGACTATGATAATGAGATGGGCTGGGCATGTGGCGTGTATGGGTGAGGAGAGGGGGTGTATAGGGTCTTGGTGTGGAAACCGGAGGGAAAGAGACCACTGGGGAGACCTAGGCGTAGATGGGTGGATAATATTAGGACGGATCTCCAGGAGGTGGGATTTGGTTATATGGACTGGATTGGGCTGGTCCAGGATAGGGACAGGTGGCGGACGCTTGTGAGTGCGGTAATGAACTTTCGGGTTCCATGAAATGCGGGGAATTTCTTGACTAGCTGCAAACCAGTTAGCTTCTCAAGAAGGACTCTACACCATGGAGTAAGTAAGTATATCTTGACTATTATTAATCAACGAATCGGAATCTCATGAATACCTAAATATATACACACTGGAGATGCTAACAACTTCTGCAAACTATGTATAAAGACAGCCCATACTTTCTACTTTGCATAAAGTTTCAAAATACACTACAAAATATGCTTCTATAGTTGCTACAGTACTTGTCTTTGTATACAACACAGAATTTAATACATTTAAAGCTTTTAGCGGGAAATATTTTTCGCCTTGCAACACAATTCTCTTTTAAAGGCAATATATTTGCTCAAGTTGTGTAGTTTAAATCTGCCTCTCTCTCCCTCTCTCCGTACTAACTTGTGAAGTATACAGTAGGCCACGTAACTGCAGACTGCGCCGTATGCTGGCGCATATGTGATAAAGCATTTCTGCATTTGAAGTGTCATAAAGATCCAACTGCACATTGCGCTTTATGCAGTCAGGGTCGTAGAAAATTTATGAGCCAAGGAAATTTGTTTATATGCGGTTTATGAGCCATACATGTCCAGAAATTCGTTACAGAACCTTCATTTGGTAGCAGGTTAGTGGCATAATCATATATGAGCAGGTATTGCTGAATATGTATTTGGACAACCCAAATAAAACAAACCTAGTCGGGGTGTCTAGGTGGAGGGCGCGTGATAACACTGAACTTGTGAAATATGCTGAAAGCAGAATGGATTTTTGTGGTTCAGTGTGGGGGGAGGGGTTCACAAATTTTCCAAAACTTCAAGACCGCTTAAATATTATGGGTGCCAGAATGGTTACACAAAGAAAGTTGCACACCGAGGATCCACAAATATTAGATACCAATTAACAACAATTAATTTTCCCAGGCGATTTAACGCCAGGGCACTGTGCACCCCTGGTTCAGAATATATTCCAGTGGTAAGCGTCCATGAAAAACTATAACAAATTTGTGTATTCTATAAAGGAATGTAACTGCGTAAGGTTCAGCTTCTCAAGAAGGACAATCCTCGAAAGTATTTAATATGTCGGGTCATAAATGGAAAAATATGTACGTTACAGTAACGGCTGACTAGAGTAAATTTAAGAAATCGTTTAAAACATAAAGTATCATTTCAAAAAGGATAATGCATCTTTCATAAAGCAGGATTTTTAGAACATTCGATAACAGCTTCTGAATACAGGGTGATCCGTGAATTATAGTTCTAACGGCAGGAAATCATCTAGGTCTTTGTAATCAATACAGTTGATTTAAACATGTATCCAACTGATCAGTCACGGGGCTATGCCTGCTTGATGATTACTATTAAAGTAATTAGTATTGAAAATACATAGCACAAGACAGTGAAATAACATTTTACTGATAAATGTCTAAATATCACTTCATGTAATACATAACATTTCACTTACACTAATCTGTGTTTAAAGAAATTTGTTGAAAATTCGAACCGCAGCCGAAATGCACCTCGTCGCTCTTTTGTGAACAGCGCTCGTGCACCTGTAAGGTCCACGTATGAAACAGGTTGACATAGCACGCTCTTCAGTCGTAGAAACAAAATGTTCCATGCGTGATTTCTGGCATCCGCCGCGAAAGTAGACGAGATCTGCGCCCTTCTGTGTTATTACGCAGCGAGTAGTGATAATTCCTTACCGACGTTTCGGTACAACTTACCGGTCGCATCTTTAATGGTTAAGAAATACTTAAAGGTGAGTCTAATGGTTACTTCCGAAACGTCAGTAAGGAATTACCACTATACGCTGCATAATAAATCAGGGGAGCTCAGAATTGAACTTTTCTCAGTTTACACAATGTGTACGCGCCAGTCACAGGGGTGTATTTATGTGAAATAAAACACACCCATAGCAACATAACCATTGATAACGGGATCCATGTTGAAAGGGACCTTTTATCACAAAGAACAAGGAAATAATCGCCTCCAATTACGCCCACAACTTGTGAATGACCCTGTATTAATTACAGCAGTTAAGCTGAAATATGATCCAATTTACTCAAATATTTCCGTTGTTTCGCTCCTGTAGGAGGAACGATTTCGGCCCTAGAACTTACAAAAGTCAACAATTTCTTGATACGTTCGTGATTAGTACCGGTGAATAGGTATAAGACAAGATGAACCTTGGGAACCAGACCTTTCCCTAGATCCGATTCATTTTTGACTTAAACATTATTTTCTTCGACGACGAGGACGATAACAGAAACAACATAAAAAACAACAACCTTATCGTTTTCAACAATAACCTAGATTCAACTCCTGGCTCATTCCCCTTGTAATCATCTTCAGCATTTTAATTTGACACAGACAGAACAACTTTATTGTTTCCATTTTCATATTTTGTTATTTTATAAAAGTTCTACAACTGCTTACAGAAACATTTCATTAGTTCTGTTCTTCTGTAAGCATCTGTTGTTACCAAAACACAAAAAAATGTATTCATTACTTTTATTGTCTCAGACTGCCAACTAACCAACTAACTAACTCCATGAAGCAGAGTCCTTCCAGGGAAGCTAGCATATCATTCTCTTTTTTTTTCCTGATGTTTTGCTGACCGTGCATCTCAGTATAATGTGAGTAATTAACCAAATTAAATCACACATCATCACACCTATATGTGTGATGATACCAGAGGCTGTGTAATGCAATTTTGACCTCCTGATGATGAGCACACGTGCTCGAAACATGTAGAGGCATGAAATACACTTATTGTAAAACAAAAATTTTGTGCATCAAGTTGGTTAATTACTGAGATAAATATACTGAGATGCACGGTCAGCAAAACGTCAAAAAAAAACATTAATAATATTTTAATATTTTAAAGTAAAATCATCACTTTCGCCTAGTTTCGACATATATTTTCAATTTGAGATATCAGCTGTCAGCATCATTCTTCTACCGGACTCTATTTAAATTATCTTCCTTGTTTTATGTTGAAATTGTCTGACAATTGCTGTTCCAAAAGGCCGAAATAACAAACAACAAACGACGTAAATTTTGGTGTCACTGTCCTTTCTAATATTACATACTCATTTATTATTGGCTATTTTACTAATACATCAAATAGTTTAGTTCGGCCAAAGGAGTATCCAGTTCTGGGTATGTCAAAGGCAGGGAAAATGCATAAGATGTAAATGAAAGTGGCCGTACACTAGTTTGTACTAAAACCCTGACACTTTGCTACAGAAACAAAGAAAGAAAGATGAAGTGTGGCATTGGTTAGGGTAATCTGGCTTCGGAGAGGTGTTAGAACCCGAGCCTGCCCGGTTACGAAACCGAGTGTTGTCTACCCGAATTCAGTGTTCTAGCTCTGTTCATCTGCACAGGAACAGCGAAGACTGGAGCACAGTACTTGTAAGTTCTGTGTATAAAAATGAAGTGCTAAGCATTTCAATTATTTTGGGAGTTGAATTCTAACCATTGCACAGGACGGGAAGGTTTTTAATTTATTACAACCGTAGAAGTATTCACTTTCGTACTGTTGAACCGAGGCCAGCAACATGTGGAGAATGAAAGGTCCCTGCAGGGCAGAGGGTCCTTGACTGAAAGTTTGAATTTCAGGAATACTTCAGGGTAAATTACTGACTGATTTTCATAATACGAAAGGACAAGAAGTGCCGGACAAACAACATGGCCTTTCATAAAATGAGATACAATTGAGTAATACAACCATAACATCATTACACTATTCTTGTAAATAAATATCTACGTAAAATTCTTTCTTTTTCGATACCTTACTTACACTCATATAGAAATTGTTGAACTGCAAGAAAAAACTACACTTTTTAGAGCCATTAAATTCATGTTACGGAAAGTAGAGATCGTGACATCACACACCATCTGTATTATCAGCTTCCTTCCATGTCCCTGTATGGTAATTGCTTTATGAATAATAATAAAAATAATCTCTAGCGTAGCTTTGTACATAGTAGGAGTCTCAAATATTACCCTAACAACGACCGAAAAACTTGAAACAAAAAACTAGGGACACTGGAGGTTTTGATGTAAAACTAATAGATGAAGACAAAGAGAACATTAAAGCAGAGGGTAGGACGCAAGCCGCTGCTACGTACGGAACTTGGGACACCCGCACGCAGGCTAAGTCACAGTTCATACGTGGGGGATTTAGAAACGTGATGTTAAGTCTGACCGTTCCGTAACTTTTTGTGACATTATATGCTTGTTAAATTAAAAACTAGTCATTGTCTGAGGCACATTTCCTACACACAGCATTAAGTCTGTCGGATTATTCTTATTTTAATACAATAGGTTGACATTAATTTGAAAGATTTTAACTTTGCTACAGGAAACAAGATAATGTTTCTGTCAGAATGGTGTGAATTTCCTTCGGCGCTTTGTCTTGGATGAAAAGAAATTTGATGACAGCTAGCGTCTCGATTTTGTTGAAATAGCGCGCGTCCCTGACATGTTACCGAGCTTGTTTCCTTCCTGGTCGGGCTAAGGACTTATCAGCACATACATATGTAACAAAATATGTACATAATAATAATAATAGTAATAGTAAGTAAATTAATAAACATATCACAAACGTGGCAAAGAATCACTTAAAGTCTAAGCAGGAAACGACATGCTGGCCCCTAGCAATGGTACTTCAGACAATGATTAATGTCTAACACAATATACCTATAAAAGTTACGTGTAACATGTCATAGCTCATGTCTATAATCGCAAAGTTAATTATGATGGTGATGGTGATTATGATGATAGCGATGATAGCGTGATAATACTAACGTTGATAGATACTTTCAATTCTGTTGTTTTATGACACATCACAAAAGAAAGCTATAGCATAGCTTATAAGTCAAAGATTATGATTACGTATATTGATACATGTGGATTCAATTAAGAAAATCAAGATTCCAAGCCTATTATTGTTCTATCATCACAGTAATGAATGTAACTGGTATTGCTGGCTGCTGTCTTGGTAAGCTTATATAATTATCTTTAGAAATGTTCTTCTCTGTAGCCAAGAGGTACAAACCTGTCGTAACGACTACAAAATGGGTTTCCAAATTGAAACTATATTGGAAACAAAAATTCGATTAGCTTAATCAAATATCACTTCTAAGTATGCCACAAAAAGTGCCTTTTCAGCACTTGGCTGCACTGAAGGAACACGAAGCCTGACCGTATTCAGACGCCTGAGGACGGTGGTGTAAGTCGTGACACCAAAACAAAACAGACAACCATGAACTGAGTGAAATTATTTCCAAGAATAGTTTATTAACAATCCGACAAAAACAAATTACCCACCTATTAGCTATACAAAACACAAATTTACAAGCAAGGGATCATGCATACGGCAAGTTGTGTAACGCAACATTTAACATCTAGGTGTTATTATTCAAAACACAGAGATATCCATAATTTTGTTCTGGCAAGGTAGGAAGAATCTCCTTCACGTAAGGAATGTAATATGACTCCTAACAGAAAATCCTCACAAGCCAAACCGACCGTCCATACACATACCTGTAGAAAAAAGTTTTGTTTATATTCGGGAACTGTAACTCCCTTTGCAAAAGAAAATAAAAAGCCAAAAACAAAAGGAATTTAATAGACAAAAATAAATAAAGAGGGAATACTAAAATATAAGAGGAAAGAGAGAAAGAAAAAGGAAGAAAAACAGAAAGAATGTAGGTAACCGCAATGTGTTTTTGTCCCAAAGCTTAAATTACTTAAGTACTTATATGCTGCATACAAACGCGGTTTTTTAACTGTAAATTCTTCGGAATTCAAAAGGCTGTTTTGCAGGTCTGGTTGAGGATGAGGAAACCATAAGATTCTTGACCTTGATATAGTTCTAGTTCGTATTTTCTCTTTCTTCGACAGAAACAAAAACAGTGTAAGAATGACCTCTACGACACTCCAAATCAAGAGGTCAGAAACAGGCCCATACAAGACTGCATAAAATGTAAGGTAAGAGGTGGTTTTAGGTTCCTGTGACCGTTCATTGTGAGCAAAGTGTGAAGAGAAAGAAAACCAACAAGATGCAACAATCAGATGTTTATTATCAACTTCTGTCTCAACATTGTAGGATGCGAGCAGTGCTCGCATCCTACAATGCAGCGCCCCACAACCGCTACCAACCACATCCAACAGAACCAGCGCAGTACACCATATGCAGTAACACACGGTATTTGTTCTCCTGAAGATGGGCATAATGATGCCCGAAACATGTTGAGACAGAAGTTGATAATAAACATCTGATTGCTGCATCTTGTTGGTTTTCTCTCTCTTCACAGTAAGAGGTGGTGTTTATAGAAGCTGAAATCCGAAAAACTATTTTCTGTGCATATTGCGTTATGGATGTGTATATTACACGTATTTTAATAGGCAGGTACGCAAATATTTGAAGTGTTATTTTGCTTTCTCTGCGAGATGTACATAAAATTTATAACAGGAATATTACACCCTATTGTTAACACAACCATATATTTCAACCCCCAAAAAAAGCCTTAGGCGAATTTTGATTAATTTCTTCTAGAAGTATCCATGAAAATTAGAGATCAGTTTGATTTTTATAGAATCTGTCTTTTCCAATGGTAAGCACTATTCGAAGAATCAATCTGCAAGTTCTGAGAACACCCGTCACAATCCAAGGACACAAACTGGTGTTTGTGATCATTGCTAGCCTCTAAGCTTATAAAGCACGATTCTAAAACTGTGGTACAATACCACCACTGGTAGGCCAACCATTGTTTACGGCTATTGTATCTTAACAAATATAAAAAAGAAGAGAATAATAATTTAGCAAAATAAAACACAACCACAACATATTTATGCAGGCCGGGTAGCTCAATCGGTATAGAGACTGGCTACGGGCTGGACTGTCCGGGGATCGAATTCCGGTGGGAGGGGGTGAGAGTTTCCACACCCGTCCAGACCGGCCCTGGGTCCCACCCAGCCTCCTGTACAATGGGTACCGGTTCGTTCCTGGGGGTAACGAGCGGCCGGGTCGTGACGCTAACCTCTCACCCCCTTCTAGCTCCGTGGTCAAGAAAGAGTAGATCTATACCTCTACTCCTCTTGTGGGCCGTACGACCTGCACAGAGTCTCAGTGCCTGTACAAGGGTGCTCTTTAACTTTGCCATTGCAACATATTTACTGCCACATAACACTATTGACAATATTATATAATATCCCATAACCACTGTCTTTCCAATTTCAGCTATCGTACTGCAATATGAAAAAAATCTGAGGCGAAATAAAATTTTTCAATTTCATTGAGTGAAACGCTGGCAAAAACGTTTGAAGATTCCTGTTCTAAGAAATGAACATAGAATGAATGTCCATCGGGTAGGCTTTTCTGACCTAATGAAAAGTGACTGAAGCAGGAAACCGTGAAAAAGTCGTAATGAAGTAAATCGTGCAGATACAAGTAAAAGGTAAGCGACGTAAGCACTGTAAATATAAAGCAATTTTGTGACGAGTTCATTTAATAATTTTTGGTCGTGGAAACAAAAATATTGTCTTTTTCTTGTTCTGCTAATTTTCATACGTCGACTTCAACAATATAATAAATACTGAAAGCGTTGTCATGGAATCAGAGCAGCATCATTTACGTATTGCTGCGTTTCATATTTCGCTGTCATCCGCATGAAAAACATTCAGGCCTTAATGAAGATTGCCAGATATTTGTACCCAATTTTAACCACATATGGAGTTTCTGGAGAAGTTTTCCTGAAAGTCTCCATTGTCAAATTTCACGAAGGTCTGTTCCTTAGCAGACGCGCTTATACGTGCAGGCGGAAGGACGTACATGGCGAAAATAATTGTCATATTTCGACATTTATGTGAAAGCGCCTAGAAAGGTTACCTCCACTCATTTTTAACCTCGGAACTTGATAGAAGGGCGTAGCCACAGTCACGTTCCGACCGTTTCAATACCGAGCGAAAGACATCGCGCTCTTCTTGCGCTAGGAATCTGTGTCGGCTGTAGGGTCGGTCTGGACGTGTTGGACAAGAAAATATCTTTCGACCCTACCCGGACTTGAACCCTGTTTCTCTCAACCCGTACCAGAGTCGCTACACCGACTTCTTGTTGACGTTTAAGTACTTCGTGTCTCTCGAAAGGAGCGAAGAGTCAAGGAGTCCCAAGAGAGTTCTGTTTACTGACTGACTTCGAACATGAAATCACTAAACAAGGTTATAAAAAAGTGCAATATTTATCGGTCGACCTTGGGTAATTTCTCAGAACACTTGAATATTCGTAACACAGCTGCAAGAAACTGAAATCTCGTTAAGAAATTCTTAATTTTTTAGTACGAAGAATATGACTGTTTTAGAGTCTGCAATGAGAGTGACGATCACCAGAGACAAGTAACAAAAATTCAAAGTGTCTAAAGTTTAGAGTAGACGTTTCTTAACAAGACAAAAATTTACGTGTAAGGAAAATTTTGGCGCGTTCGCGTAACCATGATTTCAATGGAAAAACAAAAATTGTTCCTCTATGTATTGTTGTAATTCAGTTATCAGATAATAATTTTAATGAGTGGAGAAGAAAACCATCTGTATGCTACTGAAAGATTTATTGCACTTATAATCTGCTCGACATGTTTCGGGCACTTATATGCCCATCATCAGCAGCTCGAGACTATACTTGTGTTACTGCCACATATGGTGTGTAATGCCTTGGTTGCCGGTGGTCGGCGGTCAGGTGAAGGGCAGCAGGCTGCAGTCGTGCTTTAGCCTGCAGCGTGGACACTACTCCAGCCTAACCGCACCTAACCTCCAACATACAGCAAACCAAGAATGATAGACCAGTGTGGTAACCAACATCATAGTGGCGAGCTCCTGATGATGGGAATAGCAGTGCCCGAAATATGTTGAGCCTATAAGAAGTACAGTAAAATAACAAGTGGCATATAGTTCGTTTTTTATTCTTCAAATAGCATGTAGTTTCGGGTAGAATATATTTTAAATTTGTCATTACTTTTTTATAGATTCTAAAGAAAATAATCCGTCAATACAGTATGCCATGACGATTATCATATTGGACATAACCTATAATACACAGTATGTTTGTAATCACAGAAATTATTATAAGGAATATAACAAATATGAAGATAATAATTCATACCTTATCACTAAATGATGAGAGATAGCTACAAATTTTATGGCGCTATTGAAGGCAATATTTTGTAGTTATACTGGGTAACAGTAGCGTACCCATGAATTTTGTTCGGGGGGGGGGTTCAACAAATTCAGTTGAGGACATAGGACAGAGAGAACGGGGATCTGAGAGCGGTAGCCCCATAGTCAGGGGTTCTGGAGGCAGCTGTAATTTGGTACAAGAAATTTCATTTCACATAATAATGTTTTCTTAATTTTTGGTACTTTAAGACTATTTATGATGGCAACCAATTTATTTGTCATTGCTAATGTAAAACAATTGCGAACCTAGATAGTTTCAGAATTTTACTGCCTTTTTTCCGAACATCTTGGGGTGTTGGTGTCCTAAATTCAGCAATTTTTAACAGTTTTCACAATCGGGTTGAATTAGGAACGATTTTGGATGGCCTTCGGAATTTCGGGGGGGGGGTTGCGCCCCCCAAACCCCCCCCTTCGGGACGAAACTGCTAGGTAAACACGTTTTGCTTTTGTAATTAAATCTTACAATTGCGTTACATACATTACAATTATGTAACCAAGAAGAATCTAGATTTAAATTTTTTACTGTCATTGGTCCTGTCGTTGATAAGTATTCACGTTAAGTAAATAAAATATTATGTCTGTAGTGGATATTATTGTCACAACTATACACACAGAGGAAGTGTGTAGGTATCTGCCAAAGTGGATGAATATGTCTCTACATTGTGCTATCGAGTCATCAGTCTACAGTCGTAACGAGCATAATAGTGATACTGCCAGAAGCGTTTGAACAGTGATGATTACCACCGAATATATATCACTCTACCATCTGTATTATGCATTCTGCTACATTTAGGATGAGGCTTCAGTACTGGGTCGGATTAAAGAGCGTCGCTGCTACTGGGCTAGTGAGAAGGTTGAGCGGAGAAAGTGACAGAGAATACTATGAAGCTGACAACAATATTTGGTAACGTTAAAGCTTTGTGGTGTTAAGGGCTACCTTAAATGACGTCTCTAAAATTGGTGATTAATGCAGTAAGCCAGGGATGGCCAATTTAAAGAACTTCGGGAGCCAAATTTTAGAAGGCATGGCAAACAAAGACCTTGACATTAATTATAAAGTCAAAAGTATTGCAGCTACACTGCTCAATGTCTGAGAGAATGCAGCCAGCGCTTTCTGTTAGCCACAGAAATTAAATACTGTTTGTTGGAAATGCAGTAAGTGATTACTAAAAAGAAATATTTATTTCTTATTGGATTGCTTCTACTTTCTGTTTATCCAAGTTAAACAGGTAATTTTCAGTTACACAAGGTTTTCCTTTAATTATAAAATCTTTTACAACAACCTTCATGGCCTTGCGTATTCATGTAAAATTACATCAATATTATTTTTCTGTAAAAACTGCGAAGGAAATGACAGGTGAGCCAGCCTCGTGCTGCTCGCGAGCCTCGTTGTATCAACACCTGCAGTACACTACGCCAGACTGAGTGGCTCAGTTACTAACATTCCTCATAGGGAAATTATAGACTCTGTAAACATTGCTTAGCGGCTGTCAGTTAAGTGGACAGACTAAGTTGTTTTAAAGTGTCTCAGTTGGTTATGCTGCTGTCTGTACGGCCTAAGATGAAATCAAATGTAACGTCAATAATAAAAATAAAATTTATTTAATGTAGTTCTACTGAAGAAAGAAAATAACGGAAAAGTTACATTATTATTACTATTATTATTATTATTATTATTATTATTTGTTCTTGGGTCTCCATTCCAGGGGATAAAGCGGCCTTGTCGTGAGGCTCAACTTTCGACCCCAAATTGGGCCTATGTCAAGAAAAGTTATAGACATATTTTCAGGCACTTTTTTCGCCTTTAAGTTGTGTGTTGGCTGGTATATGAATTATTATTATTATTATTAGTAGTAGTAGTAGTAGTAGTCGTAGTAGCAGCAGCAATAATAGTAGTAGTAATAATAGTAGTAGTAGTAGTAGCAATAGTACATCTTTGTCTACAAACGTTGTTGCTTATCTTGACATCCTTATTCCCCTGGTTCACCCCCAGCCTCAGGATGATGCCATTTACTTCATTTTAGCAACTCTTTCGATCTTCTTCCACATGCACTGCTTCTTTGAAAACTTGATGATTTCGGACTATCTCCTGCTGACGTTACTTGGTTCCATAGTTATCTGACCATTCCCTATCGTGGCGGAATATTCACATCCTATGAAGTGTTATCCGCTGTGCCAAAAGAACCACTACTGGAAGCACTTCTCCTCAGTGTTTTCATAAAAGACTTGTGAAGTGCTGCCAAGTATTCAAATTGCCTTGTCTTTGCTGACGATTTCAAAATACAACGAGAAATAAACTCCCCCTACTACAGTTTGTTCCTCCAATTCGTTATACATAATGTTCGAGTGTGGTTTATCTCAAACTACATGAAACTAAAGGTCAACATACCCAGAGCCATTTCCTTTTGTATAAAAGCAAACTGACATGACTGTGATTAAAAACAGTGTGACTCTTCTATCACACGCAGGGACTGCATCAGGGATCTGTGATTGCTTATAGACACAGCGCTTCATTTTCACCGATAGATAGATAACATTATCTCTCAGGCTGTTAGACTTTCGGGGTCAATTCTGACTGTGACTTTCTCCGTTCCGTCACTGCACAGCGAACTGATGTTACACTGCACTTTAGTCATATCACAGTTGCAATATGCCTCTGTTGCGTGGAATTCTATCATTTCTTGGGATGCTCGTAAGCTGGAACGCATCCACCGGCAGTTTGTGTCTCTGTGTCATCGTTGTTTTTTCAGTCACCTAGACTACAGCTGTGGTAATGTTTTAAATTGCTGCAAATTACACACCTTAAGTGTCCTGAGGCGTTACCTGGATGTGCTTTTTTAACAAATATCTTCAATGGTCAAAATACTGCCCTATTCTTTCAGAAACTGTTGGTCTAGGCGTGCCAAATCCAAAATTCAGAGACTTTAATTTATTTAATGTTGTTTAAAAGTCGAAACTGCCATTCCGCTCGATGCTCTTCGGCGGCAAATGCCATCGACAGTGATACTGGCATATTCAATGGACTTTCGGGCTGGGTTAATATGATTGGCCAGTATCTGATACTTTTACTACGTAAGTCACAAACTATCTAACTTCTGGTCCTCTAAATCTGACCTTTGTGTTTTATATATTGCATTCTGTTAAATTCGTATATTTTGTACTACTCCCAAATTTGGCCCCTGCCGGTGTGTTTTGTAGATTAGTTCTGATCATTTTGTATATCTTGTGCTAGTTCTGTAATTGGCCCCGTGTTGTTTTAATAAGTGTGAAATTGAAATATTATTATTATTGTTATTATAAATTGTTGAGTACCTTTTATTCTTGTCCGAATTTAGCCAAATTGAATTGGCTTAAAATTTTCAAGTTTAAGCCATGAATATATAATTTTACAAAGTCCATTCAGTAGGGGGCAGATTTGTTCCTTGCAGTCAGAGGGACTAACAAACAGAAAGATGGAAGCTACTGGTAATAGTCGCTTTCTGTACTTTTACAGAATCGCCTATAATTATCGCTCAAGATCTAGAGGTAATAATGTTGCCTACAACCGGCAGGATTAGATTAATGTCCAGTGTCACTCTCCTATTAATATGATGGTAAATTCTTTGCTTCCGTAAAATTCGGGGAATTTATTGACTAGAATAGAGAATGGGAGTTTTTCAGTTACCCTGTTCCATGGAGTTGGTTTCAACAGACAAAAGAATCTCAGATAAAGATCTGCATAACTTACTGACATCCATTAAATTCCATTGTATCTTGTACTACTAAATTCATAAGGTTATTAAGTTTTCCCTGTACGTATCACGAAAGTAAATTTATCATTCTTAAGCTGGGTACTGAACACAGTGGTCACGTTCACACCGCGGCCGCTCAACACCCCAGTAAATAGCAGCCGATACTCATTGAATAATGCTGCATATGTGCCATAGACGGTCAGGGATTTCTGAAGAAGATAAAAACCGGCTCCTCGCCCAGACATCGAAACACGGACTTTATTAGAGAATAAGTAATATTGTGTTGCAAAAATGCCATTTGAATTCTTGCTAAGTGTGTTTCACTAAGATATCTTATGCAGTTCCATTGGACAGATTGCCTTATTTCCTTCCAGAGCTTTCTGATAAACATACAGAGGAATATCATATAGCTATTTGTTGTCCAAACAATTCAATACAGTCATTCATATATAAGACATCTGTCAATTTATCGTGCATATTTTATAGGTCTATCCGACGCAGAACTTGCATAGTGTAGCCACACCGGTGTATTTTCCCACGGAAGGCAATTAGTGTGTTTTTATCTGATCCAAATTCAACTGAAGCAACACAGTGCGTAAATCATGTCTGAAATTTGCCTCAGGCGACAGTGGAAGAATTTCGATCACTTGGTTCTAACGATTTGCTAAATTTTGAATTTAAGGTACCGTCATTTTTGGTCGTTTCAAGTGTCAACAGTTACAACTACCTTTATAAAGGATACTAATGTCAGAAATATAGATAAAAATTACTTGGAATGTAAACAGAATTATATTAAGCCGTTTTAGGCGCATTTACAAAAATTGCGAAAAGGAACTACTAGTTTCGTCATTTTTGTCTCTCTGTCCGTCTATCCGTCTGCCTTCATGTATGTCTATACGCCTATATTGAACACCTCAACTCCCACTGGACGGATTTTCATGAAATTTGGTATTTGATATTTTTCGAAAATCTGTCTAGAAAATTCAAGTATCACTAAAGTTTGACTACGGTAACGGATACGTCACAAGTTGTCCAACGTAAACGCAAGGTAAAATCTCCCTGATTTCTTAATAGAATGAAAAGTATCTCAGACAGCTCTGAAGAGGAAATTAAAACGCACATTTTGCTTTCAATAATTTTTTGTCGAAAATCATGTCATTTATGAGATGATAACAAAAAATACTGTATAGGGTCTTGGTGGGGAAACCGGAGGGAAAGAGACCACTGGGGAGACCTAGGCGTAGATGGGTGGATAATATTAGGACAAATCTCCAGGAGGTGGGATGTGAGTATATGGACTGGATTGGGCTGGCCCAGGATAGAGACAGGTGGCGGACGCTTGTGAGTGCGGTAATGAACCTTCGGGTTCCGTGAAATGCGGGGAATTTCT
>Ga0123354_10001671_pt1 | contig 27677 bp, 21 predicted proteins | sample TergutLab28metaG_2_FD_97872 | JGI IMG/M metagenome (GOLD analysis project Ga0123354, IMG submission 97872) | Labiotermes labralis P4 segment gut microbial communities from Petit-Saut dam, French Guiana - Lab288 P4 | ecosystem: Host-associated > Arthropoda: Insects > Digestive system > Gut ... | reverse complement strand
CCTGAAGATGGACGTATTAACGTCTGAAACATGTTGAGCAATATATAATAAAGCAAGTGTCATCTAGTTGGTCAACCTTTATTCAAATATCAAGATGATGCACGGTCCAATACGCATAAGAAGTCATTCCCTACCGCAGTGTTGTCAACAAGTGGTTCGCAGACCACTGTTGGTTCGCATCTCCATTTAAGTCAATCAAAACCTCATTACAGCCACGGGCACAGCAACTAAACCATGTGGCAGAATTCAATGTCTGCCAAAAAGCATGGCCCAGACTCTGCTCTCCAGCCCATGGCTATGTGGCTTGCCTCAAATTGCCTGGTTCATTGCAGATTTTCAGTTTGGAGTGACAATAAACTGAAGAATCAGTCGGAACTTGTAGGCCTATGTTGACACATACTGATTGTATCATCAATTTTGTGCACTGATGTTTCATGCTGCCTGAGTTTTTCAGTATACTTTTGGAGTGTTAAGTCTGCAAAAAATTATATTCAGCCACACTTTCGTCACTGTATTGTGTATCATTTTCATACAAAAGGTCTCAGTATTATGAACATAGGCGGACTTGCACCGTATATTTGTACCCGCCGACAACGTTCAATTGCTATTTGAAGTAATTCTTCTATCACAAATAATCTTATTTATTATTTTAATAATTTATTATCCTGTACGACATATTTTGGCCAACCTGGCAAGCTTCAGGTAACACAAAACACATACACAATGCTTTGGAGAAAATCGATAACATAAAGTTCTATAAAAAAAATAAGACCTTATTACCTATATTTTAATCTCGGTGGGGGCGAGATTTTCCGTAGCCATTCAGATCGTCCCTGGGGCTCACCCAACCTCCTATACAAAGGGTACCGGGTCTTTCCCGAGCGTAAAACGGCCGGGGTGTGGCGCTGACCACGCACCCCTCTCTAGCGACAAGGTTAAAGAAAAAGTACAGCTATACATCTACCCCCTCTCTGAGTCTTCGTGCCCTGTTCCAGAGTGAACTTAATATTTTGATCATATATTAAAGGCTATTTTACTGAAGTACATTTTGAAGTTTTATGTATTTCAACTGTTTGAAGTTCTATTTTTGACACTTCGGGCTGGTTGACATAGGCCATAAACTGGAGGAGTAGTTAGCGACAAAACTTAATACCGTTATGTCCATCATCCGTTGTATTTCTGTAAGTGTCCTTCGTACAATACCGTATGCAAACAGAATTACTTATGGCAGGACAGACAGTTGTTACCAGAAGTTGAAGTGCACGTATTGTCCTTACTCTGAGTTACAGTTGTGAGGCCACCGCAACAATTCCAGGTCTGTACGGATCGTAACATGATATTGTGTGAAGTGTCTGCACCAGGCTCGTACGCGTTTTATTGGTTCCCAGACGTAGAGAATAAAATTCAGAATTCAGGGCAGGAACGCACGATGAACATAAAAGACAGTAGGAAATGTGTTGCCTTGACACAGGGCGTCAGGGCAAAAGAGAGATGGCACTTTTGTGTGAAAACGTTTTGAAATAAACTGGACACACTTCCAAACAAATTCATTTCTAACGTTAAGAACAACTTCCAAATCACTGTCTTTAATCGCCCACTTCTTAAACAACGCATACAATTTAGTATCACGCAATTCCGTACTACATGAGTGTGCTATTCGTAAGTGTATCAAAGGTTGTGTATAAGCTCTTGATGTGTTTCTGGGCAAAAGGCGGATTGTCCTTAGAATTCCAAACAAAGTAAATCCTAATAGTATACTCCATGGTTATTTCAATGGCGTCTAAATATGTCAGCCAGAAGGGTTGCGATTGTTTACCCAAGTGCACATTTACTAATAGCTCCAAACATTTCCCAGAATTCACTGATAGAATTTACAGATATTACCGCACAGAGTAAAACTGTGAATACAAAATGTACACTGACATTCTTCGTTGTCTTAGGGATGCGTTCAGAAAGAAAAACCCCCAAAATGGAGAACCAACATTTGGTTTCTCAATCACGACAATGCTCCAACACACAGGTCGGTTTAGGTTACGGATATCTCAGCAAAGAGCAGTAGAGTCTCCTCAGTTGACTCCAGCTACTTTTTAACATGTTGCATCGACTGATATCAGAATTGAAGGGACGGTGCTTTTGTGATGCTACTGACTTCATTAAGAATGGGACAGAAAGATTGAAAAGGCTTTCACAAAATGACTTCCAAGAATGTTTCCAATAGCATTACAGTCGGGGGCAAAAGTTTATACTTGCTCTAGGGGACTATTTTAAAGGAAATGTAATTTAAATAACTGTAATCATTTGTTCACATTTATTTCACCAACACATGCACTTGTGAGTCACACAATATCAGTGTTGATACATTAAATGTTAAAATAAACACTAAAATTATTGGAACTCCAACATGTTTCGGTTTTTCATAAAACCATCCTCAGGGAGCCACTCGTGCCTGTTAAAGTTACTTATTGTCCATTACTATTTTTCAAAGTATGTTGGCAGCATATCCTATTTTATTTGTGATGGGTTTGGATTTCATGTTACTCGTTCTCCTTGTTTCGATTTCTTGTGTCCGTATGTGTCATGCGTGCTATAATAAACAATGAAAATTTTTAATCTTTTGTATTCCTCAGAAGTGATTTCGTGAACATTTTGAAGTTACCACGTATTACTGTACGCAACCGAATTGCCTATGTGAAGCACAATTCTCCTCCAAACACTGATACTTGCCCACCTGTTCTTTTCGGTATACAGTCAATGACATCCGAATATCGCCTTCCAGTACCAGTAGTTTTAATTGATTCTTTTTCGGTTAGTCCATGATTCGAGTTCCGACTTCTAGACTTGCTAACCCAACCTGTTTAGCGTTCTTACTTTTTTCCGGCAAATTCCGGAATAGCAAATTAAATTAGACTTCGACAGCTTGCTATCTTTTTTTATGGCAAGACAGCTCTTAGTGGGCCAAGGTCTCCTCATTATCGAAACTTCACGATCACACCCAGACAAAACGCATGTGGTAGGCCTCCACTGGACGAGTCCGTCTCAGAGATCTCTACCTGACAACGCACAACACTCACAAGACAGATATCGATGAACCCGGAGGGATTCGCACCCGCAATTCCAGCAGGAGAGCGACCGCAGACCTACGCTTAGACCACGGGGTCACTGGGATCAGCGCGCTCCCTATCATACTTCCACTTAATCCTTAATAATTCACTACACATCTTACCATTCTATCCTAGTGACAGCGTCGTTAAATAACCACCTGTATAAACAAATGTCTAAAATATTTGCTTTTCTGTCGTTACGTGTTACCAAATAGTTACATACTGGAGCACAATGTGGTTCGCAGTGAACAGAATACTTGAGAAGGTACTGCAGTCCCTAACTTCGCCATTTCATATTCTGATGGACAGCACTATGATTCATTGCATATTTATTGTGTCAAAGTTAGTGCAATGGCGTAATTCCGTGACTTTCAAAGGCAATGAAATTAGGTACTTTCGAGGAAGTTTTTATTTAACCGTGTTTCGTTTATTGTAACAAGATTCGTGCTAGTAAATAAATAAGCCTTCCCCCTCCCTGCCCCATACTCCTCTCGGGATCAGGTCAGACTTGGCTCCAGCTGCGCCAGTTTCAGTTTTGTATTTAAATAAACCCATTAATTTGTAAAGAGCTTTGCATGGAGGATTTCAAAATCATTTGAATCTGTTCGTATGGAAATGTGTGTAATCCTGCTGTCAGATACGGTACACGAGTGGGACATGTTCCATTTTGTGTAAACACACACACTTGCAGATTGCATACATGATGTGTCCAATTTACGTGAGCTTCATTTTATTATTTTGTTGTATTTTATTGATTTATTGCAGCCGTATGTAATCGGCAGAATTTTTACCTGATGCAAATTGGTCGAATGTGGGAGAGTGAAAAGCGCACAAGCGAAGGAACGCGAAGAGAGTTTGACTATTATAAGAAGTTCAGAGCTAACAAGTCTGTTATCTGAACTAGCGGGGAAGGTCCGTTAAAGATATAAGAGAAATTTTATTCGTTTCTAGTATTAAGTGTATTTTTGTTATTTACAAATTAAATACAATTAATTATAAAATGAAATTTTAAAGTGTCGAGCTGTTATTGAAAGAATTAATTGTCAGAACGTTTTCCCTGATTCTCATTTCTTCTTAGATCCCAAGCACACACACACACACACACACACATATATATATATATACATAAAAGTGGGCCGGGTAGCTCAGTCAGAATAGTGACTGAGCTATGGGCTGGACGATCCGGGATCGAATCCCGGTGGGGACGAGATTTTCCGTCCGTCCAGACCGGCCCTGGGGCCCAACCAGCCTCGTGTAAAATGGGTACCGGGTCTTTTCTGGGGGTAAAGTGCGGCCGGGGAGTGCTGGTGACCACTCACCTCCTTCTAGTGCCGCGGTCATGGAAGAGTAGAGGTATGACTCTACCCACCTTCTGGGCCACACCAGGCTTGTAATGGGATCACTTTACCTTCATATATATATATATATATATATATATATATACACACACATACCTACATGACGCATCAGGACCTCTTGTCACAGAGTCTTTCAGTGTGAGAACAGCACATGTAAATCAAACAGGATTTTACACATAATATAAACTTGTGAATTTATAGGAACTGAAATAAAAATTCTACGTATTTGAAGCTGTCGATTCCAGTGCCTACAAAAACTAAGGCGTCGGTCTGCGACCGCTCGCTTGCCGGAATGCGATTCGAAACCCGCCGGGGGCATGTCTGTCTGTCTGTCGTGAATGTAGTGTGTTGTCAGGTGGAATTTTTTCGTCGGACTGATCATTCATTCAGAGGAGTCCTACCGAGTGTGATATTCTGAATGTGATTGTGAAGCCTCTATAATGAGGAGGCACTGGCCACTAGGGGCCGTAGCGCCATAGGAGAAAAAAAATTAAATTTAAAGGAATGTACTTATAGGTTTATAATTTTCATGTCATTAACCAAAATCGGCAAGCTATACTGAACGTTGAACACAAATTCATTGGCATCTCAGGTAGGGCTACAAATTATTTACAGTATAATTGCAAGCGCGCATTAAGAACTGAAATTTTACCAGAAGACTAAACTCGTATTTGTTGGTATCACTGGTAGTAAGTGCATGCCTTGCAAATTTTCAGTGCAGTGAATAATCATATATTTATCTGCAGAGTTCCGATGCTCTCTGAACTCGTAAGTGCGTTTCAGTGTTTAGGAAGTATACACTGCCTCCATCTTCAGGGAATCTGAATTACCTCACTACACAGTTTTTTAGCTCGGAAAGCCGCGATCGGACCTATATACATGAAACGGTGTAAATTATCACTTTCGTCTGTTTCCTGGTCCTTGCCGCGGACTTAACAGAAATCACCCAAATATTATGTCATTGTCTCACCACCTTTTCTACATGCCTGGCAGCCATACTGATCACGAGTGATCACGTAGTGAGTCTGAGATTTTGGATGTGATTCTAATCCTTATTCTCACTGTTCCGTTGTAATAATTTTTTTCCCACCATGGCGCAACAGCCCCCAGTGGACCAAGGCCTCCTCATTATCCAGGCTTCACGATCACTCTCAGACACATCACACTCGGTAGGACTCCTCTGGACGAGAGATCAGCCCAACGCAGAGACCTCTAACTGACAACATACAACACCCACAAGAGACAAGTAGGCATGCCGCCAGCGGGATTCGAAACTGCAATTCTGGCAATCGAGCGGCCGCAGAACCACGCCTTAGATTGCGCAATGAATGGATCTTCCTATTAATTGCTCCAGTAAATTATAACCCATAATGTGGGTGTTTTTTCTTCCTTAACCTTTATGCACCAAGCATCCTATATATATATGACAGACGTACTGCTACTCCACAGAGTACAATTTTTATATATTTAGTCAACAAATATATTTAATTATTTTTTTAGACTTTCTGTCGCCATCTTCGTTTATTCTTCACAAAATGTCGTGTATTTCCTAATGTTATCCTTCTTGTTTCATCAAATATTCACATTTTACACAAATGGTGTGCTAAACTGTAAATGTCCAGCTCCAGGGCCAAAGGGTTAAAGTTTTACTGCCTAGGGACAATAAAATATCTCGAACGAAGACCAGACTCGTCTTCCATGAGGCCAGACGTAAGAATGTTTCAGTAATGTAGAAGTGACTAGAGTCTTCATAGCTCTTATAATTACTGATAATCTTAGGCACACCAGACTGAGACTTTTGTCTATGGCTAGTGAGTGTGTGCTGCTGTCGACCGTCCAGTGCTCATACAACAGCCCGGCATTACATCACAGACGCCCCTGCGTTACTACTGCCTACTGTCTACTCCCAAAATCTGTTGCGCTACTGCTGCTGCTCTGTTCGCCATCACTCTTGCTGTCAGTGCATCCAGTTTATACACACACACAAGCACACACGCACAAACACAAACACACTTTTCATGTATTGTATGAAAAGTGAAAGGTGCTTTGTCTCCTGCAGTCTCTATACTGTATAACATGAAATAGTAATCTTACAGCAATAAGTTATTGACAGTTTATTTAGCGACTGAGTAATCCTCCAGTACTGACTTACAGTTCATTTCATGAATGAGTAATCCTCAGTATTAACTCACTTAGAGTTTATTTAATGACTGACTAATCCTCCAGTATTAACTTATTTATTTTTACTTTATTTAAGAACTGAGGTATCTTCCAGCATTAATTTATTTACAGTTTATTTGCCTGAGTAATTCTCCTATGTTAGCTTATTTACACTTTACTTAACGACAATGTTGCTGGCTTGGACAATGAACAAACAAATGGCAGAGTGACTTGTGAGTAACAAATTTAAACCGAATTGTACGGAAGCGGTCGTGGACTAATTGGAGATGATAATCCGGAACGTGGCTGCAAAGACGAAGGTAAGTTAAATCACTTTCCAGGTCGAGATTTGAATCTGAAACCTTATGAACCCGAAGCACCAAGACTTATCGGACCGCAGTTTTTGGATACAAATATTAATGTTTGAATAACGTCTTTGATTTTTAATATTCTTTGTTTTTTGCATACACAATTTATAAGCGCATCATACGAGTCTCACAAGAACAAGCTGTTTCCCAACACAATTGACCCACGAGATTAAACGATTATTAAAATTCAGACCAAAAATGAGCAAATATTTTATTGAAACTAAACATTATTATGAAGAACTAATCTCTAGATGTTTCGATCCTTACTGACCCATCATCAGGGAGCACACAAATGTGTCAAGGAGCTGAATATTGGTGCATTTTATACAAACTTTCCTTAATATTCTTGAAGTTACCACTTGTTTTGTCTGTTGGGCATTAAGGAATTTCACATTCTCCATTCCATGCATTATAAATCAATTGTCACAATTAATGCACGGAATGGAGCATGTTAGATGTTATTATATTCAGTAATAAGTTTCAGTGTATATGTTTTCAGGTTTTGACGGCAAGTGTTACTTAGGTTGCAGTCTTTTGGATTCGGCATCCACTTGAACCATGAAATTGGAGGCAGCAATTTCCTCCGAAACGTAACGACGCAGAAGAGCGTTACTGAAATATTAAGTATGCTATGTGTGAGAGAGCAAACAAATGCTTAAATAATACTAAAATACATTTAAGGTCTCAAAATTTTAACCATATTGCAGTAGTCCAGTACGTGCGTCCATGCATGGTGTTGCGGTTTGAGAAGCCGCATTTTGTGTAAAACTATTCACGTCTCGCTGAAGCACCACGGCGTGTTGTGCCCTGTACGTGCCTTCAATCGATCCCGCTTCCACACCCTCGACTTGGGTCTCGCTGCGAGTTTTGAAAGGAGAAATGCGTTTTGAGATGATTTAAACTATGACCCGCCCAGCACCAAAATTCAGGCCGGAAGGCATTCCACACGCCTTCTGTTACTTATGGTTGCCTTATTCCGTGTCTGTCAGAATGTCTACAAACCAAATACGTCTACAGTTATAAAACCAGGCTCAAGCTTGCACTGAAGTACAATTCTGTGTAATGAGTGGTCCAAATCTACTGGGAGTTACTAGCAATCACTGCAGCACTGATAGCGTGTCAAAGGCCTCTCTGCCCAATGCTATATATTCATGCAGTCTCCTCTGGACAACATCAAGTACCCCAAACCTTTTGTTGGTAACGAAAACGTATCACGTAGTTACTTTATCAACTTCCACGTGAACGAAGAAGTGGCTTGCTGACAAGATGGGAACACAGAGAAGTACGATGGAGAGAGAGCGTAACCAGCATTTACATTTCGGGGACTCAGTTTTGCGGCCCTAGACACAGAGGAAATGTAAGGGAAATGTGTGAGAAGATCTGCGGAAGGGAAAAGGTTTATCACTGCTGCGAGACCGAGTGGACACACCGTGGTGAACAGTTTGAAAAAACATTTGTTGCAGGAGCCGGTGCGAAAACACAGTGGCGCACAGCATTGCTAACTGGTGGGTAAACGTCTTTTGTACAGTCAGTAGCGTAAACTACGTCAGTTAGAGAATGAGGTTATTTTTACATTCTTCCGCGTTTTCAGAGCTGGACCCCGAACATTCAGAAAGATGTGTCGATCCATGAGAATTTTTTCCGTGACCTCAGGACAGCGGAATGGCTGGAGAGTATTAACTGGTCATTCCTTTTAATAGAAGTACTTCGTTTTCCCTGTTAAGTATAAACTGAATCTATAAAATTAAAATAATATTATATACAATAGCTTAATGGCCAGTTTCAATTTTATGTGCAGTGAGACACTGCTAGGCTTATGAAAGAGCGCAGGAAAGGGCCAGTCTAAATAGTACAGACCTACAGTATGTGAGTTCCATTATACGTATTGCGGGACACATAACTTCAGTACCACACACAAATCCATTCCCATTTCCTGAACAAAAGGGCAGGGAGCTCAATGGTATAACAAAAGGCAGTAACAGATGCAGCACAAATGTGAAACTCATTTTCTCTTCTCATGCACGGAACGTTACAGGATAATTTTGCGACCGAAAATAATATCGTATTTTCGTCTGATAAAGCCAAGGATTTATCTAAATTGAATAACAAATCATATATGCCTTTGATGTTCGTAACTACTACTGAATCTCCTTGCTACCTACATGATAGCTTTAATATCTTCAATATCGTGTTGCAGGTGAGAAGCGAGAATTTCTTCAAAAGAATCCGGTACGATGGATGAAAAAGAGTAAGCCTTCAGAGTAAGGCATGGCTTACAGCAGGGTCTACCAAAAGTTTTTTGCTCGTAGACTTCTTTTGGCTTCAAAATAGAGCCTCACATCCTTGTTTACGTAAATATAGAGTGTCCGGATGATGGGTATCCAAAATTAGATATTTATATTTCAGAGCTGATTTTAGATATCTACAAACACACACCAGTAGCGTACGTAACAATGCGTTGCGTGACTTGACCTTAACTAAACTGATTGTCGCTTAACTCGCGGGTACAGGAGGTTTTTCAAATAGATATTACAACGTCCATACGAAATTAACACATCACCAATTAAAGAGGATCCTCGACTATTTAAAGAAAAAAATTCCTTTAATTAAAAAAGTAATTAAACTTTAAATTAGCCATTACAGAAATGTATCCACCTATTCCCTGGGAACTGGTTGCGGATCCGCAAGGGATCCGCGACCAGTAGGAACCACTGCCCTAGATATTAAGTAATTGGACACACACACACACACACCAAGTAAGACTGCTCTGGACAAGTGATCATCCTCACGCAGAGACCTGTACCTAACAATATACAACAATGAAAACAGACAAACTTTCATGCCACCAGCGGGAATCGAAACCTCGATCCAAGCAATTGAGCGGATGCAGACGTACGCCTTAGACCGCACGGTAACTTTAATCATTACAAACTATATTTGTGAGATAGAATAATGACTCTCTATTTTATACTATGCGCCCTGTATGGAGCACTATACCCAATATACCTGTATGGCGGGCCGGGCATCGCACTGAGGCTTGCTTATGGGATCAGTGGAAGGTTCCACTCAATCTTGTTTTTATGAATATCCTGTAGGGATTTCTGTTGCGACAGTGCCGTTGTGAGCTGCGGGAAGTGAGAAAGTAATTCGCAGTGGCACGCAACAAAATTGCTTTTATTCCAAATTTCGTCTGAACCGTCCTAGTTGTTTCAGAAAACGACATGCGGCGAAACTTGACCGTTACTCTTCTTAGTCCTTTCTTGCACGTTGTGCCATACAAGTATAAAGTCAATACAACATAAACATTTTACGAACTGTGGTACTCCTATAAGCCAGCGGTTCCCAAAGCGTGTTGCGCGGATCCCAAGGGATACGCAACCATTTCCCAAGGAATAAGTGGATAAATTTCTGAAATAGCTAATTTAAAGTTTAATTAATTTTTTAATTACAGGAATATTTTTTGGTTAATAATAGTCGGAGATCCTCTTCAATTGGTGATGTGTTTATTTCGTATGACCGTTATAGTATCTAATTAAAAAACCTCATGTACCCGCGAATTAAACGATAATCAGTTCAACTTTTGGCGCCGGAATTATTTTTTTTAATTTTAGCACACTCTGTATATAAAATGTGAATAACACAGGAACCAAATAAGTTAGAATTATGAAACAAACTGCATTTTGAACAGAAAAAACGGAGGGTATTTACCGTGTTTAAAATATTCAGTACCTATATTTGTTGAATACATATATAAAATGCAACTTTAGAGGTTAGCGGTGCGGTACGACCACTATACTTGACATTAGGCGTCAAAAGGTTAATTAAGGTCAAATCACGCAATTCATTGTTACGTACGCTACTGCTATTTATTTGTATCTACCTACAGTCAGCTTCAAGATAAAAGTATCCGATTTTGGATACCCATCATCCGGACACTCTATATTTACGTGAACAAGGTTGTGAGGTTATTTTTCGAAACCAAAGAAGTTCCGCGAGAAAAAACGTTTGGGAGACACTGATCTACAGACCTCAACAATGAGGCGCCCTAGGCCTCAGTTGGGCTGTTGCTGGCTCGCTGATCGAAATAACATGGCTGACTCTGTCACTAACACTGGAGGCATAACAGCGGCGAGAAGTGATTTACGACATTTCTCAGATAGAATAAAGGCTCTGGATATGGCAGAATACATGGGACGAAACACTGACTTGGGTTTCGTATTTATACTTGCATTTTGGAAATGGGAGAAGGGCCCATCTATGCTTTTTTTATTTCTTTGTTGCAATTTGTGCCGAAATTGAGGGAAGGCCCTACTGGCATGGGAAAGATTTCCGAGTACGTTGGGAAGACTTTAGAAGGACATGTCTAAGACATACATATCTATATAGTAGACGTTAAAATTCCATTGATATGGATGGTATGATGACCGTGGGATATGGCGTGGTAGGCGTTCAGCATGCAAAGGGAGAAAGTTAAGAATGGGAAGAGACATGAATATCGACAAAGCACGAAAAGAGAAGAAGGTAATGTGCATGAAAGGAAGAGTTGACGGCACCCTTAGCTTCTCCCATCACGACAAGCACCGACTTACTTCGAAGGGCAATAACAATGGAAAGTATCGTAACCACAGTAACCAATTTTAGACGTGTGTGAAGTGTATACACGCGATCTAATGAGAATTCAAAATACAAAAGCGCAAAGAAAAACGCTGTATGAAAACTGTGCGCACTGTAGTAAGAGTTCCGCCTTGTGCCTTTCGTTTCTGCGCTATTCCTTCTGCCTTTGTTCCCACAGGCATGCAAGTGTGTGTAAAAATGTCTGGGTCCGTGTTGTAGTCACACATTTCTTGATGCAGAAAGAGGCTTAAGTAGAATAAGTATCCAAATCACTAAAAAAAATGTCTAAAGTGTACAGATGTCACACATTTTTTATAAGTCACAATTGTGTTCCTCAGCCTAGGTACAAAAACATACTTTTCAGTGCAAATTTATGTAATTAGAAAAATATTCAAACTATTATAAATATTCGGTCTAACACAACTGCGTTTTTATTTAAAAGCTACATGTTTCGGTCTATATATCGACCATCATCAGGCTAAAAAACATAGTCATTCAATACACAAAACATCATAATACTTTATGCGGGATCCCAGAGTTTTACAATATTTTTGCTTCATAAAAAAGTTGTAAAATTTTGTATGGTCGATGGTAACTGAAGAATAATAGTGGGAATATAATATTAACTTATTTTTTTCTTGTTACTAGCTCCTAACAACAAACTGGTAAAGTGGTAAATTTATATTTATATAAAGATATATCCTTAGGGAAACCCAGTAGTGCTATTGCACTTCATATATGGAGACTTTTGGTCTGGAATGCAACGCCGTGTAATCTGGAACATAAATACAGACGTCTCAGAGGAATCTGCTATCTACATATTTTGGAACATACAAGTCACTGGAATGAAGGCATCATATGTTGTCTTAGTAACTAAATTTTATTACAAAAATTTCATAATTTTTGGGAATTTTCGGAAATCCGTTTTTGTATGAAAAATACGGATCTAGGAAAAAATGTGCTCAAGTTGAATTGTTTGCATTGCCTGTAGTTTTGTCTTTCTATGTTTCCCATTCCGCTTGTAAAGCACAGTATCTCTAACAGGAACTGGGTTCTTTCTAAATGCTTCCAATATCATGTGACATTTTCACTGCAAAGCTTGTGTTGAATAATTTAATTCTGTAATTGGTTTTAATTCTTGCAAATTTAATGCCTGAACTAGATTACAAACGCAAATACGATGACATGCCTTCAATGATAAATTGGAGAAGAGGTTTGTTAATTTCGTGTGACGTTGTATTATTTTCTAATGGATATTTACGAGATGATTGGATTCTGATGACATCAATTCTTAATGAGGGGGAGACAGAGAGAGAGTAAGAGAGAGTGAGCGCAGGAGAAAGAGAGAGAGGTGGGGAGGTAAGCCGTGTCACGAATTGATGGCTGTGAACAGACATTTTATAAAGACCTATATATAACAGGAAATGTGCTGACACAATTTTACAAATACGCATATTCTGCAGATATACTGCTACGAACTACATGCAGGTTAATTAAAAAAAAAACTTATTCATTACCTAATTCAGAGATATATCACATTTGGTATTCCGCATGGTTAACTTCTGCGCGTGTTCAAAACAGAACATTGTTCATATCTGTATACCTTTTGACAGAGAAGGTGAATTTCTGTCATTTCAGCCAGCCGTATTGATGGATAAGATTTTGTTGTTTGCCTGCGAGTGTGTGTGAAGGACGCTTAGGATTTCAGGATTCTCGTGAAAGAAAGCACAGGCAGGTGCATAGAATCACAACTAAAGCCATCTGTTTGGTGCTTTACTGCTTCGGGTTGCGTTGCGTTGTTTTTTGTCCTGCCAAGTGTACATACTGTGTACATACATACGTGTAATTACATTCATACAGGTAGGCTTTACCCGTATTCCAGCTTGTTCTTAGCTGAGCCACACCCCACTGGAAATTACACCAGTACATTCAGCAACAAAGTGATTTTTAAATAATAATTTTACATTCTTATTTTTACTATAAGCCGTACAATAAAGTCCACCATGACGAGGTTAATATTCCTTACGGATGAGCTGTAAGCCGCTGTTTGCTTTCGTGACTTGGCGCTTATGCGTGCAGATTAGTTAAAACTATTTGACACGTTAGTCACAAAATTGCAAAAAAACGTATTCCTTCGCGTCGCCGTCCACTGATCTACAGGTAACAACTCGAGAAGCGCTGAACGGATTTTCACAAAATTCGGTACGTGCAGATTACAGTAACATTCGTCCAAACATCACTATTTTGTGTTTGATGTTTGGCACCCTGTTGTGTTATCTGTACTGACAAACAATATTTCTGCGTCGTCAAACACGACCTTTGTTAGTAAACAAAAGTTGTTACATTAACTCTAGCGAAATGTGTTCCGAATTATTCAGTCTACTTCAGGCTAATAGGTTAAAATATAAAATTGTGTAAATACTGAATATAGTGTGTCAGTTTACAGGGAAACATGATGATTTTTATAATAGCATAAACAATGTCATAAACAAGAGTGTAGAGAACTGAGATCTTATTCCCAGAAAAAAACCATTTAAAATTTTGTACTAAGGCAATTTTATAGTTTTATATTTTTTATATTTTGATTAGATCAACGTAATGATGACCAATTAAGCAGAAAAATAAGAAGATAAAGTTAATATAAAAAATTTTATTTACTAAAGAAGTGTGTGTTTGACGGACTATAAGTACAGTTTTTTCACTGTTGTTTGTTTACAATCGTGCAGAAGTATACTAAATGTTTAAAACCGCGCAGAAGTATAGTAATTGTTTACATCCGTGCAGAAATATACTGTTTACAACCGTGCAGAACTATACTGTTTACAACCGTGCAGAAGAATATTAAATGTTTACAACTGTGCAGAAGCATACTGTTTAAACCCTGCAGAAATATATTAACTGTTTACAAATGTGCAGAAGAATACTGTTTAAAACAGTGCAGAAGTATACTAACTGTTTACAATTGTGCAGAATTATATTGTTTACAACCGTGCAGAAGTATATTAACTGTTTACAACCGTGCAGAAGTATATTGTTTACAACCGTGCAGAAGTATATTAACTGTTTACAACTGTGGAGATGTATACTGTTAACAACCTTTCAGAAGTATACTAACTGTTTACAATTGTGCAGAAGTATATTAATTGTTTACAACTGGGTAGAAGCATACTGTTTACAACCGTGAAAGGGTATACTAACTGTTTACAACTTGCAGAAGTATACTGTTTACAACCGTGCAGAAGTATACTAACTGTTTAAAACTGTGTAGAAGCATACTATTTACAACCGTGCAGAAGTATACTAACTGTTTACAGATTGCAGAAGTATACTCTTTACAACCGTGCAGAAGTATACTGTTTACAACTGTGCAGAAGCATGATATTTACAACCGTGCAGAAGTATACTGTTTACAACTGTGCAGAAGCATACGGTTTACAACCGTGCAGAAGTATAATAATTGTTTACATCTGTGCAGAAGCATGCTGTTTACAACCGCGCAGATGTATACTGTTTGCAACTGCGCAGAAACATACTGTTTAAAACCGTGCGGAAGTAAACTGTTTACAACTGTGCAGAAGCATACTGTTTACAACCGTGCAGAAGTACACTGATTACAACCGTGCAGAAGTATACTCTTTAGGAACCTACAGAAGTATACTAATTGTTCATAACTGTGCAGAAGCATACTGTTTAAAACCGTGCATAAATATACTAACTGTTTACAACTGTGCAGACGTATACTGTTTACAATCGTGCAGAAGTATACTAACTGTTTAAAACTGTGAAGAAGCATACTGTTTACAACCGTGCAGAAGTATGCAAACTGTTTACAACTGTACAAATGTATACTATTTACAACCGTGCATAAATATACTAACTGTTTGCAATTGTGCAGAAGCATACTGTTTACAACCTGCAGAAGTACACTGTTTATAACTATGCAGAAGCATACTGTTTACAATCTTGCAAGGGTATACTAACTGTTTACAAGTTGCAGAAGTATATTTTTTACAACTGTGCAGAAGCATACTAACTGTTTAAAACTGTGTAGAAGCATACTATTTACAACCGTGCAGAAGCATACTATTTACAACCGTGCAGAAGTATACTGTTTACAACCGTGCAGAACTACACTAATTGTTTACAACTGTGCAGAAACATACTGTTTACAACTGTGAAGAAGCATACTGTTTATAACCGTGCCAATGTATACTAACTGTTTAGAGCTGTGCAGAAATATACTGTTTACAATGTGCAGAAGTATACAAACTGTTAACAACCGCGCAGAATTATAGTAACTGTTTACAACCGCGCAGAAATATACTGTTTACAACCGTGCGGAAATATACTAACTCTTTACAACCGCGCAGAAGCATACTAACTGTAATAACCGTGTGGAAGTGTACTAACTGTTTACAAATGTACAGAATTATACTAACCGTTTTCAAGAAGTTCTACCTGTATTTCTGCGAATAACCTCAAAGCATGTCGCTCAGTGTTCATGGAAGCAAAAAGGTTTTGAAACAAACAATGCCAAACAAGAAAGAATATGCCTACTTTGTGCCAACAAGGCACATCCAAATCTAACATGCAGATCCAGCTACAGGGCGAATATTATGAAATTTTTATGCCTTGCGCACATTTCCCTACTTATTCACTTATACATGACAGTTGATTAAAAATTATCAACGAAAGTAACAACAAATTAAGAAGTAACAGGTACTAAAATGTATGCTTCGCTATTCCAGAGATGGTTTGGTCGTAGTGGATAAACAAATATGTCAAATATCTTCTTGAAATAAAAAATGCTACCGATATTAAAAATGCGGATAATGGATCATATTATTAAACTTAACTGCACTACCTTCCGACTAACAGTTTTCTAGATGATTTTTCCTCTAAAATCTCAGTATATATTTCTTGTTTCCTTTGCTTTATCTGTACATTGAGCCCAAAGTAGTATGTTCATTTACCCGCTCTAAAATTGCGGAACTTTTGTATATTTGTATTCCTTTATTAGCGAAATTCTATATATTTCAGTACTGTTGAAATAAAAATCATTTATATGTTGCCCATGATGCATTTATACGCATGCATGGCAATTTAAAATTTCTTGCATTTATCTTAATCTTCTGCTCTTCATTACTACCCCTCGTCCTTCCTTCCTTCGCTGCTTGTTACTTAGACACTGCAAAATGCACAGCAGGACCACATGCCTTCTACGGCCACCAACTACAATTCCAAGCGCAAAAAACCTGGATGTGATTCGGAGGTTCCTACTGACCATCCTATGTCATCTTGTAGTTTCAGAATCGAATCCGGTTCGTTTCACACATTGTCTAACGTTTTATATCTTCTGTGAAATTTGTCACTTACCCTCACAATCCTCTGGGGTGTGAACGTGTATTCTTGTCGGCACTACAGTGTTTTGAAGCAATCTTCTGTCTCAATCCACAGGGCAAAATTGTCCCCTTATACCCCGAAGAGGGAGACGGCATGCACGTCCTAAACACTGGACCTATATACCATACTACAAAATGTAAACAAATTTAGAAAAATTTTTACCATGAAGAAGGAAACATTAGATCCATTCGAAACACTACTAACCCATAGTAAAGCATGCTGTGTCACATTATCAGAATACAACAATACCCAAAACTTCTGTTTCGGAAGGTGGAGCCCTTCAGTACCATTATCTCTTATTCACGCCCGGTACACCAATAGAAATGTGACAGAGAGAATGCAAAAAGGCTAGTTGCAATTCATGTGTTCATATCTGCTACTAAATTAGCACATAAAATGCACGATGCTTGGGAAACACTGGCTAGTGAAATACCATGTTTATCGGAAGCGAATGTACGGAGGAGGTTACGAAACGAGGCCACACTGAAGTTCTCTGGGGTGTGTCGACATGTAAGGGTTATTGTTATGTCTTGCAATTGTGAGCTTGTAATAATATCTGGGAAGAGGAAGAACTTCCAGCGAGCAACAGAATTTACACACATAAAAGGAATGTTTTTTGCTCGTGCTGGAATATTAAACAACTGAATTCAGAAGTATATGAGTATTAAAATATGCAACTCCAATTACGTCTTTCGAAGCAATTCAGTGTGTAAAATAGACCATTTAGATATTTTTTCCCTAGACTTAGCGAAGGGGAAACTAAACTGGGTACCACTCGGGATCGCTGAAAAATTAATTACACAGCTTAAAAACGTCGTCCTTAAATATTTGAACGGGTTTAAACAAGGTTCTTTTAGACAGGCAGTCCCTCGAGATGTGAATTTTAATATTCTCCGCTTTACCTTAAGTTCGAAGTCAAAAGAGATATCGAAAGCCGAACCTTCAAATCCATTGATTACTGCATATACCACTTGCTTTAACTTTTCATGAGTATTCATTTTTCTCATACAGTGTGTGGCGTATCCCACATGATTCTAACAGCGACTCTTTCCCTAAACGCAATTTGCTGAAAAGCTTCATAGTGAACACGTGTTATCATTGTTATACATAAAAGCTAATGTTTGCTTATGATAGGTGAATTTCAGTCCTCAAAGCGCTGTAATGGGCACAGAGCTGCATCGCCAGTGTTACCAACGTAACAAACACAAATTTCAAACGCCAGTGACCCAGTTTCCTACGCAGTAAAGTTTAACATGTTACTGGGAAGAATACTAATTAAATCCCTGATGCAGCGCCAAACACACACGCAGTTCCCTGTGTCTGGGACACAAATGAAGGGCAATACAGAACGAAAAATTGAACAACAAAGCATGACGCTCCTAGTAGTGTATCGCAAATATGCCATTAACTGCAAGAAATTATGTACGTATTCATGTTGCGCAAAAACAACAAAAGGTTTTGGATTCTCTTGTCGATCAACGTTAGGGTTACTTTTTTAATTAGTTACAACACCTGGTAATCTATTTTACATACGTGGGTCCGTGCATCGTGAATCGAATTTAATTATTGTCCAACAAGATGCGACTTATTCAGTTTATTACATTTCAATAGGCAGCTCTACATGTTTCGGGTGTTAACACCCATCATCAGGAGCTCGTACAACTGTAATTACAGCTTCTGGTATTGATTAACCGGATCTACTGCCATCCGCTCTCATTGGTGAGTTGGAACTGATTCATGTGTATCGTACGGTAGGTATACTCACCAATGAGAGCGGATGGCAATAGATCCGGTTAATCAATAACAGAAGCTGTAATTACAGTTGTACGAGCTCCTGATGATGGGTGTTAACACCCGAAACATGTAGAGCTGCCTATTGAAATGTAATAAACTGAATAAGTCGCATCTTGTTGGACATTTATTAAATTAAAAATCTGGTAGTCTAGTAAACAAGTGCCAAAGTTCAGTACAAACGCTCAACTTTATTGTTAAAGCAAATTTACATTACGTCACGTCAGTACCAATCTACCAAACTACATGACGTCACATCTGAAAGAACCATAATAGTATTATGGAAATGACGATTGCTCAATTTATTTAGTGTCATGCAACATTCAGCGTAAAATGTCACTGGAAGCGGTCGCCAAACATGTAAAAAAAAAAAATATTCCGAATAAATTATTTCCCGTCTTTTAAATACACTGATTTCGTGGCATATTCCTGCAAAATCATCTTGCGTCTTAATGCATTAAACCCGCAAAAATACTCTGCTGACTATAGGGTGTGTCTTGTCACTTGTAGCGTCTTAGGAGGTGGGAAATATGGCCATTTTACATCCGCTCGAGATAAAGAGAATCGGGGTTTCGGTAGAGATCCTGCTGCAGTGTTTCCTGTTTGTAAATGCCTCGCAAGTACTTAGCATTTCCTTCAGAAGTTATACAGTATATTCAATCAGCAATAAAGATCGTGACGCTCCCAAACATCAGCGACAGCCAAGGGACTCCCAATCAAAAATGAAGACCATTATGTTACCAGTTAATATAAGGGCCTTGGTGTTTCCAGTAAAAATTCAGCCCCATAGTATTCACAATCAGCAAAACGAGGACCATGGTTTCTCAGTCATCAATTACGGCCATGCAGCTCCCAAACATTAAACAGAGTCACAAAGTTTCCAGATATCAACAAAGTACGGAGTGTTATCAGTCAGCAATACGGCCCATAGTATGTATTCCCCATTAACGTGACTCATACAGTTACCAAATGTGTGCTCCGGCCTCACACACATATTTTACAAATGAAACATTTCCTCCATCATCTTCATTTTCATTAATTCCTCACGCAAAATAATTTTTTCTCTTTCTTACTCTTCCATTGCTGAAGTTGAAACATTCCAAATACAGCAGCGGCAAACCAGGACACACAAAAGCATTACTTAGAAGTCAGTTACAGGTTACTGATGAACATCTAATTGTGGAAGTAACCTCTGTCCGTATGTCTGTGAAGAAGTGTTAGCGCTTAACATTTGGGCAGATTTTTTAATTCGATATGGGAGATTATAAAAAAATATTTTTGGATAATCATGATTTTCAGCCATTCTGATCCATAATAAAATGCACTCAACTTTCCTCAGAAAATGGATAGATAGACCACAAGTGACGTGGATAAACTACAAAGAACGCCACTGAGAATTTTTTTATGCTACATTGAGCAGAATATTCTTGCTGAAGTTGTCTTTCACTATACAGGATGATTCTTTTAGGACCTCTCTCTTAGACAAACGTACTTTAATACCTCAGTGCAACGCGGAGTTAATCGGTAGGGCCAAAAGCGAGAATAAACTCTCCATTATTATTATTATTATTATTATGACCATCATCATCATTATCATCATCATCATCATCATTATTCCTCAGTGTACAGTTACTGAAGCAAGCAAATCCATAACTATTCAATTCTGCGATTTACTGTATCTTCTCAGATGATGTAGCAAGATGGCGCTGCGTGTGATCAGACTAGGGCAGCGATTGTTACGCTGATGGAGAGAGGATCATTTGGAAAAGATTCTGGCCGCTAAGACATTTCCTATCTTTTTGTGTTTTTTTTAAGAAAACGTTACCGATATATAACAACATACTAAAAGCAACAGAAAATACCTTCCGCATCTTCACGACGGGAATCGATATGCGTGCCTTGGAACAAGGTAAGGGGATCTGTGTATGTATTTACAAACAATGAGAATATTTTTACATTGGATTTTGAGAACAGTCACTTACACTTTGGGTCATGTGAATAATAAAATTGAATGTTTTGTGTTTAAGCGCAGTCCAATAATATTTCATAAAAGTTTCCTACTACAAGAGTGAAGAGTGGGCAGATATTTCTCCAGGTTGCAAGTCTTCTAAGTTGAGGGAGGGAGAGAGAGAGAGAGAAGAGCAATAAAATGTCGTAATTCTTAACGTCTTTTTCGTCTTGAGGTTTAGTGATGTCGCGGAAACAGAAGATAAAACAGTCAACGTTGAAAAGCTGGGAGTTCTGAAGCAGTCTTGCAAACTCTGCAGTCTTATTTCATTAACCAGATCAACAAACTCCGTTTGGAAACGTCATTCTTAGCCATGCAACAATTGTCCAGTAGCCAAGAAATTCCCCGCTTTTTTACAGAACCCAAATGTCCATTACGGCGTTCACAACAGATCGCCACTGGACCCTATCCTGAGGCACATGAAACCATTCGACACTCTTCACACCCATCTTAATATTATCCTCTTATTTAGTTCTAGTTTTAAAATTTAGTTTCTTGCACTCAAGTTTTGTGACCAAAATTTTGTATTTCTCATCTAACATAAGCGTGCTACACGGCCTAACAATCTTATTATCCTTTATTTTATAACGCTACGAGTATTTGGTGAAGAATTAGTTAAACAAGGGACATCATATCGAAAGAAAACTGTTGGCTGTGACTTAACAAGATATGTCTTATGTTAGGCCGTTACCTCCTAAGAAAACACGTAGAACACCGATGGGTGTCTCCTGCAGAATACAGTTTTACTAAAGATATATACAAATTAAATTTCTCTTTCGAGAAATTTCCGTACCGGACCCAATACATTATATTCCAACCACACTCATTTGGTAGTTCATTATATTGAACCTGTACATTTACATACAATTTTGACATCACAATCCCGCCTTCAATTTACAGTTTCGTGCTATGAATGTTTAAAATTCACAAGCAGGTTTCCATTAAACATTTACATCTTATAAAACGCGACAGTGCCTCAAACCCCCGTTGCGCCAATTTTATGCAGTGCAAACAGAAGAACTGCAGCTGCAGGCCCAGCTCATGGCTCAATACATGTTTGGTAACAGAAGAAGGAAAGAAACGTCTCGTTGACTAAATTAGCCACCGATGGAAAACTTTCGAAACTAAATGTGGAAGACGTTCCTAATTCTGTGGAAAATACTGAGCGTCGTACCGTGAAATAAGTCACTTCACAAAACAACTTGATTTATTCTACAGCGCAAAGCTGTATGGTCTATGGCTGCTGTATGTGGGAGGTGTAATTTCCGCTGAAGTACCTACATGCAGGAGGAACACGTAGACACGCAATAAAACAGTCAGCTTTCAGGAGCCAAATAATCAGTGGGTCGGACTATTGTGTGGAAACGTATCGTGCAGACTGAACAAGACGCTAATCACTGCGGAGCAACTGATAAGTGCTTAACTGTGTTGAAGAATTAACAGTTTATGTGTGTGTGTGTGTGTGTAATTATACGGCCAATATGTAGCACCACTTCACATGATGAAGGCTGCCCACCACACTACTAATGAATCACATCCACAGTTCATGTTTTCGGGCTACAGGGGTACAAGAAACAGCTTGCCAGGGGTAACCGGGAGTCCTCATTTTTAGCATCACAATTGCGAATTATTACTTATAGCTGTAATTGTATTCCAACTCTGCTTGCAATAAGCTCCATCAAGGGAATCACTAATAAACCATATGTTTCTGTTCGTCTACACAAAAAACGAAATGCTGGTATACCACAAAGTAACTGATACCTTACAACGGAAACATGTTTCACCCTTTCTGAATCAACACCAATCTAACATGGGCACTGATTTACACTTACATCCAACACTTATTCCTCGCCTTTTCTGTTCTGTCTCCGCTGAACAGTTCACACCACTTCTTAATTTGCGCTACTTCATTTTCTGTTTAACGCCCTTTGGCTATATTATTTTAATTTACGTAAGTCCGTTGTTGACAGTAAAGACGACTTTGGAAAAGGAGCGTCTCTCTATACGGGGGTTCTGAGAGGGAAACTTGGAGGGAGGGTACCTTTACTGGGGACCCTGAAGGATATGGAAACGGGAATCTTTCTCATAGGGTCCCTGTTGGGGAACCAGGGAGGGGACGCTGATTTACCGGGGATTTTGAGAGACAGTAAAAGAGTATTCGGTAAACGGAGTTTCCCTCTCTATGGGAGCTCCGTGAGGGGAACTTGGAGAGAGGGTACTTTTACTGGGAACTCTTAAAGCTACGTCTTATAAGTACCCAGAGACAGGTTCGAAAACTGATTTCAGGTCTTAGTGGACTATAAAGACCAGACTATTTTCCTTTAACAGGACACAATGCAAGGCTGTTATCGGCCTCTTTATTGGACATGACACCATGTGAAAACATTTTTACGTAATGGAGCTGACCAAGAGTTCCTTACGTAGGAAATGTGGAGCAGAAGAAGAATCCTCAACCCAAGTTTTGCGTGAGTGCGAAGCTTTGGCTTCACTCAGATATCGTACATATCTGGGCTCCTTTTCTTGGACCCAGACTGTACAAGTCATTCAAACCCAGTTTTTCAAGAAAGAAACTAAGGTGTAAAACAAGAGTTGCGTGTAATTACACATGCAAAAATATTTTAAATTAGAACTGCTTAACTGCAAAGCACTTTCGACTACCTCTGTGGTAAGCTATTTTTATTCTGCTGGAATTTAATGCACAACCTTTTCATTGTCCCATATCACATTCTGTCCCCAGTTGGCGCTCTCAATACTAATATCGAAATTACCTAATTACCAATACAATTAAGTAAAAACATTGATCTTCATCTTTCCTCTACCGCATAACCACGAAACAGTCTACTTGCCATCACTTTCACTTAATCGCTTCACAACGCTTTACTTTGCCTCAGGAGAAGGACAAGCTGGCATTGCATGGGAACTAAAAAAATTCACTTTTGTCTTTTCTAATAACTAACCTCACAATTTTTCCTCTCCCCATTTCGCCCCTTCCTCACTCTTTATCTATCTAGTCAGATATCGAAAGTCAAAATTTTACAGATTTCAATGTGGTAATTCGTATATATTTTACCAAAAAAAATCAATATTTTCAGCTACGTTTTGGAGTCAAATACAATACTGCAAAGAAGTAAAAGTAAGGGTAAAGTGACCCCGTTACAGACCCCGTGTGGCCCAGAGGGCGGGTAGAGGTATAGCCCTACTCTTCCATGACCGCGGCACTGGTCAGCAGCACGACCCGGCCGCACTTTACCCCCGGGAAAGACCCGGTACCCATTGTACAGGAGGCTGGGTGGGCCCCAGGGCCGGTCTGGACAGGCAGAAAATATCGTTCCCACAGGGATTCGATCCAGGACACTGCAAAGAAGTATTTTAAATAATTACACGCATAAAACGAATTAAACGCAAGAGACCTTAACAAAACAGAGGACTGATAGGAGCTACACAACTTTACTCCAACAGGCTAATGTTCTGAAACAAAGAGTCGCAAACAAGCAGCTATTTTCAGACTACAAAATTTAAAAAAATAGTAATTGGTATGAAAGCATCAGCAGTGAGAGGTCAAATCAGAGGCAACATCTAGACGAAAAACAATAAAAATTACTAAAAACTATAACTAAATATGCCTCTGGTATGTGTGACGTAGTGCACTGCGGTACAAAGGCACTACCATTTCAGAGGAACCTCTTGCCTCCATCCTCAATCATCTTACCCTCCAGACGCAAGCGTCAGTTTTTCTCACTGTTGGTATTCATCTACTGAATTATACTGGGTCATATGCCAAAAACGCAACATTTATATTCAAGGTCATTATAAACCGTGTTGCTACACTTTACCCGGAGTTTTGTGCGGATGTGAAACTTGATTTACCACAAGGGAAGAGTAAGGGCTGAGGAGGTGAAGGGAATACGTCGCACTACGTGACAGAAGGACGAAAAGTACGTTTTAATGAGTGGTGACTACGTGACAGAAAGACAAATAGAACTTTCAAGTGACTGGTGACTGGGTGACAGAAGGACAAACAGGAATTTGTAACGAAGGACGGATAGAACTTGTTAATGACTGGTGACGGCGCCACAGAAAGACGAACAGCTATGTAATGACTGGTGAATGCGTGACAGGACGAACAGGGCTTTGTAATGAATGATGACTGAATGACAGAAGAACGAACAGGACTTTTTAATGGATGTTGGCTGAATGACAGAAGGACAGATAGAACTTTTTAATGAGTAGTGACTGCGTGAAAGGATGGACATAACTTTGAAGTGACTTGTGACTGGGTGACAGAAAGACGAACAATTTTGTAATGAGTGGTGACTGCGTGACAGAAGGACGAACAGCGCTCCGCATGACTGCGTGACAGAGAGGCGCAGAGAACGCCTTAATGAGGATTCTTATATTTTATACTCTTCACCTGCCATTACTTGGATGATATATTTAAAGAGGGTGAAAGGAGAGGGCATATATTTTACACCTGACAGAGGAAACATTTGCAGAGAAAATGTTAGAAAACATGAACCGAAGAGACCACTTGGGAAATTTATACTTAGGTGGTAGGATAAAATTAAAATTAAGCTTAAATGAAGGTAAAAGATCGATTCATTTGGCCCAGGACATAGACCAATATCGGACCTTTGCGTAAAATATTTAGAACCATCTTGCGGTCTATTTGTTTCTCAAGAAATGTTATTCTCATGACAACCGTTATCTACAAAATACATTTCCAAGGACAACGATAAAACTTTCCCAGTCCACCACTCTGTAGTTACGAGCACAACAAACGTACAGGGCGGGCATTAGGGCAGCCTTACTTTACAGTTTGTGTCTTTCTAATCCCAAGGAAGCTTCTGAGTAAATTAGGGATTATACTTTCGTCGCAGAAGTTTAGCTGAGCGAGATATAGCTGTAATGCTTCATATTACGTCAGTGGTTCCATAGTTTGGACCTGCGGGATATTATCGACAATATTTAAGTACGATTATATTATTAAAAAGCAAAAAAAATCTTTAAAGGCGTAGGTCTGTTGCATCTCGCTTGCAGGGAATGCGGTTTCGGATACCGTTAGAAACATGGAGGTCTGTCTCTTGTAACTGTTGTATGTTGTCAAGTAGAGATCTCTGAATCGGTCTGATCACCCCTCCAGAGGAGTCATACAGAGTGTTGTGTGTCTAAATGTGTGTGATCTCTATTCAAGAATAAGAGGGCCTAGGCCCGAGCGAGGTTTTTGTGACACACCAAAAAAAACAGAGGGCTAGAAAGTATCAGTTCTCAAGTACCTATATATCACTCTATATGACGTCATATCTCAACAACAGATAACCGGAACAGCTGTTTGTTACTACGTCCTCAACTTCTCGCAATTATACAGATTCAGTTATTTTCACATTATAAAAGAGACAAGTGTTTCCTCCGCGCAGCACAGTAATGGATAAAAACAGTTTGAGGCAAAATAATGGAAACGAAATACAGCTGTTCGTTTTGAGTTCAGCGACCATAACGTAATTCCAATGCCTGCAGCCATTGTATTGATTAAAAGAGCTCCGAATAGTAAAACATTACAGAAGTAAAATGAATAACAAATCATACTGAGACCAATGGCGCCAGTGACTGTGCACAGCCTACTGTTTTAAAACAAAAGGAAAACAAGTAACAGCTTAACTGCTTAATTGAGTAACCTCTCTGTTATCTGAACTAAAAGCATCAACGTTGCTCACAATAATAACCTCATTACGACTCGATCCTGCATTTTTATAGCTATTACTCCACCGAGAATTTTAATAATATTTTCACAGTCCCCATGTTTGTAAAACAGCAGCATTCCAAATTTCTTCAGTATCAAAATTTTGTTACGCTGCTCTTGTCTTCCTAGCCATATATGCATCTCATCAAAATCCCTTACACTTCATAACAGTATAAAAACAAGGAGAGTTTCATAAACAAAGAATATTCTCTATAAGTAAAATTTTCTGTTTATCTAATTATTTGTTTTTTTTTCTGGTTCAATTATTCTACTTAGCATGTTGTTTTAAAACATTTGCAGTTACTGATGTGTCTTCTGCGGAATGTCGTTTCAAAACAATGAAAATAAATGTCAACTCAAAGGCAATTAATACTTGGTTACTTGCTTACTTACTTACTTACTTAGTCCATGAAGCAGAGTCCTTCTTGTGAAGCTAACCGGTTCTCAGCCAGTCAAGAAATTCACTGTGTTTTATGGAACCCGAAGGTTCATTACCGCATTCACAAGCGCCCGTCACCTCTCCCTATCCTGAACCAGATCGATCCAGTCCATGCCCTCACATCCCACTTCCTGAAGATCCATCTTAATATAATCCTCCCATCTACACCTAAGTTTTCCAAGTAGTCTTTTTCCCTCAGGTTTACCCACCAACACCCTGTATACATCTCTACTCTCCCCCATACGTGCTACATGCCCCGCCCACCTTATTATTTTTTATTTTATCACCTGAAAAATATTGGGTGAGAAGTAAGTACAAATCATTAAGCTTCTCATTATGTAGTTTTCTCCATTCCCTTGTTACCTCGTCCCTCTTAGGCCCAAATATTCTTCTCAGCACCCTTTTCTTAAACATCCTCAGCCTATGTTCCTCCCTCAATCTCAGCGACCAAGTTTCAGACCCATACAAAACAACAGGAAAAATTATAATTCTGTGTGTGTGTGTGTGTGTGTGTGTATATATATATATATATATGTGTGTGTGTGTGTGCATATATATATATGTGTAAATAAATAAATATATTTGAATAATGGTTGACCAACTAGATGACACTTGCTTTATTATATATTGCTCAACATGTTTCAGACGTTAATACGTCCATCTTCAGGAGCTAGCGAGTACTTGTTGTGTTGTGTAGG
>Ga0123354_10001668_pt1 | contig 27685 bp, 13 predicted proteins | sample TergutLab28metaG_2_FD_97872 | JGI IMG/M metagenome (GOLD analysis project Ga0123354, IMG submission 97872) | Labiotermes labralis P4 segment gut microbial communities from Petit-Saut dam, French Guiana - Lab288 P4 | ecosystem: Host-associated > Arthropoda: Insects > Digestive system > Gut ... | reverse complement strand
ACAGAATAATAATAAACCCTCCAGCCCCAACACTACTCCAGCCTAACCGCACCTAACCTCCAACATACAGAAAACCAAGAACGAAACGACCAATGTGGTATTCAATATCATAGTCGCGAGCTCATGATGATGGGCATAGTAATGTCCGAAACATGTTGAGTCTGATCCCTCTTCCAATCTGCACCAACAAATTGACTCAATGCAGCAAAGACTTCTCGATATGTCAGTACTGGGTCTTTACGTCTAGAAATTTTCCGCTTTTTTGTGAAGTACGAAAGTTCATCAGATCCACGTGTTCTTCTAATATAAACAGCGTGTTTTGATATCCAGTGCGCAGTCTAAGCAGTTATTAGGTGCCTTAGGGTAGTCGCGAAGAGCGGATGTCACTTTCATCATGTCCGTTTTTGTGTCTGTAAGTCTGTCAGACTGTTCGTTCCTATCATCGCGCCTCCTACTGGACGGATTTTCGTGGAATGAAAATCTCTTGAGAAAGTCCAAATCTGGGCACTTTACATGCAGACATAGGTTCGTGTCACTTTTATCGGCGACGTTAAATTACTATAAAAACGCTGTGTCTTCGACTGAAACACTATCAGGCAGTTAGACCGTCCGTCTTTCGGCATGTATTAGCGCGGCTCCCTAAATGAAGTTTGATACTGAGGACTTTTATGAAAGTCTGTCTACAAATTCCAAATTTGATTAAAATCGGCAAAAATGCCAGGAACGTGAAAATGTAAATAAGCTTTATTGTTAGCGGCGAAAATAAATCGCCATACAAGCTATCTGACCGAATGAAATGGTGTGAGCCTGCCAGGAGAGCCAATTAGTGTCACCATTACACGAACTAGTCACAGTATTGCGTTATACATTCATTGCCTGCATCGCAGAATATTATACTAGACAATGGAATGGTCACGACAAATCACTAATTGATTTGATACGACAGAGCAGTAGTCTTTAAGCTGTCGTGTTGAAAGGAAATAAGAATTTTTGCAACAAACACTCCTTAAAAAGAAAATACTTAGGCGAATTCGTGGAAAATGAGATGTTATTATTGTTTATTTCAACTCAAAATAAACCCAACGCTGATTGTGCACAAAAATGAGAAGTAAAATAAAATACCCAATTGAACGTTAACAGTATTATATTAAAAAAAATATGAAGGAAATATTCTTGCGGATCACCTGAAGGTCAGCGCGGGACCCCAGGGTTCAAGGACAACAGATTTATTGCCACTAGGGTAACGAATCTGAGTACACAAAAGAGACTAGGGAGTAAAACCACAGTCAAAGGAAATATATTGCATGATTAGGATACATTTCAGAAGACATATTTTACCAAAACAATAACCACAGCAGCTCAGCCCGTTTTGCAATACAATAATTCCGAGAGTTTTTGTACAGTTTCTGACAGCATAGTGATTATGCTGTAACGCACCACCTGGCATCACTTGCAAGGTGTGGCGAAGCAACATGTAAACTGTTAGCACAGGCAACAGGCGGATCGTAAGCAAAATACAAACCGCGTATCGTGTCAGTTATCATGTTGTGTATACAGTACTACACTACTGTGTGAGTCAGCTGTTTGACGCCTGTCTAACTCACTGAGCATGTGTTCCGGGAAGAGATGTGCGTCAGTATCGGTGACGTGTGCATTTGCCGAGGAGTGACGTCCGACATCGAAACGCGGTTCAATTGTTGAGCAAGTTTAAGTGCGACGACCGTGGTAGACGCAGTTCGCAGCGGCGGACCAACGTTAATTAGGCAACATGGAGGAATTACGGGACAAGATGCTACACAGCCTATTTAAATCCGTAGTGTCACAACAAACCAACATATTACCTGGCACTGTTTATAATACTTTACGTGTGAACGGCAACTATAACCGTACACAATTTCAGCCGTACCTGAGCTGAAGGCTATGGATAGAGTTGAACGTTTGCACTATTGTGATTCGTTCAACACTTTACTGTCAGAAAAAGGCGAAGATGTTCCGGGTTACACATTTGGCACTGATAAGGCATGATTGCGAACATCGGAGCCGATAATTTCGCATAAGTATTGCGTTTCGTCTTCACGTCCACGATCGTGGACTTCAAGAGAAATCTTCACACGACCAAACGATTAGTTGGATCGTCATTCACCGGAGGATAAACGTTGGCCCTCGATTATTCCTTCAAACAATCGACTCAATCCTCTACTGTGATTATGCGTTTTTTTTGGGGGGGGGGGGGGGGTTAAGTGCTCAGGTGGAACAGAACGAAATTAATGAAGGTAGCTGTCAATAGGACAGTGAAGCAGCGTGCAGGACAATAAATCCATGAAGCTGCTGAGTAAGTTTTTAGAGAGATTTATTTATTTAGTTATTTATTTTGACTCTCACATTGCCAGATCGTAACACCACCTGAATTCTTTTCTGGGGACAGGGTGTCAAGGCAAAAGTACTGAGGACAGTCCACACATGTTAGAGGAACTGGAAACTTCGTCAATGCAATGTGCAGTCACTACCACAAGGGGACCTTATTAAAGTGTTTAGCGCTAGCGTTGAGAGTGTTGATACATGCAATGGGCAAGAGGCGATCATTTTCAGCACAGCTGATAATGAAACACTTCATGCTCTGTGCTTTGGCTGGGTTATATGGTGTGTGTTGTTGTTGTTTTTTATGGGTGTGAAACATGGTCACTGACACTGAGTGAGAAACGTAGGCTGAGGGTGTTTGAGAATAGGGTGCTGAGGAGAATATTTTGGCCTAAGAGGACAAAGTAACAAAGGAGTGGAGAAAATTATATAATGAGAACTTAATGATCATAATTCTCGCCGAATATTATTCGGGTGAAAAAATCCAGAACAATGAAGTGGGCGGGGCATGTGGCACGTATGGGGAAAAGGAGAGGTGCGATAGGGTTTTGGTAGGAAAAGAGGCAACTTGGAAGAACCAGGCGTAAATGAGAGGATAATATTAAGATGGATTTTCAGGAAGTGGGATGGGTAGGTGGCATGGACTGGATTGATCTCTCTCAGGACAGGGAGAGGTGACAGTCGCTTGTAAACGCGGCAATGAAATTTGGGTCCCACAAAATGCTGGGGAATTTCTTGAATAGCTGAGAATCGGTTAGTTGTTTCAAGAAGGACTGTGCTCCATGGAATAGATAAGTATGTAAGTAAGAATACGGCATGTATTTTTTCTGCACAGTGTTTTTTCGAGCCCTACGTGTTAGTGAGTCTGGTATTGCCGTCATCGCCCCTGCCAGCCAGGAAGCAGCACCAACTGTACGTGCAAAACGCCCATACTCTGATATGTTACACCCCTTTAACAAATTTCCAGCTTTGTATGAAAACCGAAGTTTCTTTACCGAGTTCAAGATTACCCTCCACTGGCTCCTAACACAAGCCAGAAGAATCCACACATCTTATTTCCTGAAGATACATTTTAATATTGTTCTCTCTTCTGTCCCTAAGTATCCCAAGCAGCCTCTTTCATTTCTGTTTCTTGACCAAGAAAATATGTTCATTCTTCTTCTCTCCCATGTTTGTAATCCCCCATGGTTTTATCATTCAGTGTCATGTGTATTATTTCGTAAAAGCGATTTTAAGAGTACTGATTTGTTAGACTCTCAAAAAAACTTCGACCTAGAGAGCCGCCTATTGTCGGGAGTCCTTTGCTCCTTCTCAGGTACATTCACAGCCACTTCCGTATATGAAGGCTGTGTCTTCCCTCTACAACCTGAGCATTCATTAGAACAAAGTAATTCTTTTCATATTTTCCGAAGGATAAAGAAAACACTTATTAGAAATTAGGAGAGATTGTTTACTGAAGCAGCAGATTGGATTAAGAGATCATGGACGTCTAAAGAAAAGATAGGTTGCACACGTAGAATATTTAGTGTTCTGCTCTTCTACAGCAGTTTATTCCATCTTAATTTCTGGAGGGCTGGAGGTAGAAAATCTGTCTTAATGACAATCGCCGGCTTCTCAAGGCGGTGAACTGCGTTTAAGTGCCAAGGCAGTCTGTCGTCCACTTACACTTTTTTCTGTTCTTCTCGCCTGTAGGGTGGGAACCTGTCGAGAAGTGATGGAAAGAAATTGATGTATTACTTCAATCAGGACGGCTTGATTCTGTCTCAGGACATACACGTAACTGTTCGGAAGCAATCTGGATGCTGATTGACTATATCGGGGAAAGGATAGACACTGGACATGTGGTGTAGAATCATTGGTTGGTTAACTCAAGACAGAAGCTAGGCTAACAGGCTTATAACTTTAATGCGTAATACAAAGTCGTCTAATTAACACCTGACACTCAGCCTCGTCACTCTAGGAGTATGTTCACCCCTTCTACGGTGTAGATGAATGTTTTATCTTCGGTATGTCGAAACCGAATGCGATTCCTGCCAGCTGCCGCACTGGTTGCAAATTTAGATCGTCTGATTGACGAGGTCGCGTGTTTCCTTGCTTGAATTATTTTGGCGCAAAAGGGTCGGGTGCTACGTCACGCTAAGTTCTGAATGATTCGGGGTAGCAGAACTGTAAGCAATCGAAAGTGAATTCATTTAACACGCATACCAGGATTATGCCAATGCCATGTTCGTCCTGTACCTGAAGAATGGCGTCCCGATCTTTGAATCCCAGAGGGGAATCTTACAACAGTCCGTGTGAAATATTTGGTGGAAAAAGTAGGACTGGCACAGGTCTCTTTTGGAGTACTTCGGTTTTCCCTGCCAGCACCGTTTCACGATAGCTCAATGCCAATTCCTCTGTCATGTGATTGGTGGACAATTGCCCATTTTATCGCTGCAGCATCACACATGTACAGTTTTACCCCTCAAAAAATAAAGCACACTAATCGATAAAAATTCAGGTGGCGGGCACTTGTGAGTGTGGTAATGAACCTTCGGGTTCCATAAAATACGGGGAATTTATTGACTAGCTGAGAACCAGTTAGCTTCTCAAGAAGGACTCTTCTCCATGGAGTAAGTAATTAGGTAAGTAAGTAAGTAAGTAAGTAAGTAAGTAAATAAGCAATCGATAAAAATTCGACGTTCAACCATGACTGCACTGAGCTTGTATCCGTGCCTAATCCTGAGCTAAGGCACAGTTGGTAGACGTATACCAACAGCAGCATGTTCTCAAAAAAAATAATGATTGTAACCTATTGGGCCACATGATTTCGTAACCTACGGGAAAATATTATACATCAAATACAAGGTAAACACACCAATTGCCATGTGGTATGACAGCCTTATTCACGTTACGGAGATTATATTTATTGTTTTAAAATTACGGTATGTAAATACCAAACCTCATGGTGCTGTACACAACAATATATTAATCCTAATATTTATCGCAGTAACAACTCCGATCTCCATATTGATTATTCTCTCACCTCTTTCGACGGAACAAAATATGTGCAGTTGATACGTAATGTTAATTAACCTACGGACCAGCCTATGCTAAGGTACTGGCGTTATTATCTTCTGAGTAACAAACGAATTCATTTGAGCATTCGCCTAGAGTAGGGGGGTGAGGGGCGGGAGAAAGAGAGAGAGAGAGAGACCCAGCTTGTAAGCGATACCACATGAATTTCTCCATTATTCATATCTCACAGTCTTTTCTCTTCCCTCACACGTTCCATTCTCTTTGGTGGTTGCTTCGCCTTTTTTTCCTCACTCATTAATCAACACATGGAGCCGTCCTTTGTTTCTCTAGTTACAAAGTGTCAGAACCATGTTTCACTAAAGGCTATTGAAACAGCCTAAACGACTTCACAGGTTGGTAGCCATAAACCATAACATTCAGCACAAAAGTGAGTCAAGGGTAATTTAAAAGTGTAGGATGTGACAACGTGTATTTTTGTAGAAAGGCACTGATGTTGCAGGTGAAACTACTTCAGCCATTATCAGGTGAGGTGTATGTGTCCTTGTAAGGTAGGAGGCGGTTACTCTGAAACGTCTGCGGTCTACCGGACTACGTATTGCAAAACTCCAGAAGAGGGCAACCTTTATAGTCACCACCGTCAGAACCTCCAGCACAAACAAGTATAAATTTTTAACTCATTTTGAATAGAAAAATTGCAGCACTTTGGGCGTAAAGACGTGTAACTTGCTGGATCCATCTCGAGGCAGAACTTTTCCATCCTGAGGGTAAAGCAGATTTCTCCAGAATGTTTGTGCCTAGCTACCAAATTCCGTCTCATTTCATATGGTGGAATTTCAGATTCCAAACTGAGAAAATATATTTTTTAAGTTTGATAGTTGATATTTATCCGATTTTATGGGGTGTGGGGGTTTGATTAACAGCCTGAGATGATGGTTCATTTACGAGAAGAATTGATATAAATTATGTGCAACAGCGTATCATTCAGTTAGAAGAGATATCTTGTGGTCTCAACCACAGCGATCAGACGCCTGTACTCAGTTTGTATATAGTGCCATCAGACCTATGCTTATTTTGCTAACTACACCGATCAGGCATCAGCACTCAGTTTGTTACCTACTGCGTTCAGACATCCGTGTTCATATGTTCAGTACTGCATTCGGAATCTTGTGCTTGTCGCACCAACTACTCGTCTCTTCGTAAAAAATTTATGCCTTGTCAAATTAATCTATATAATATTTAAAAACAATATTTAAAAATTAAACACTTACTTTGCAGAAAACATCTTGTTTCTCTATTACCAAGTCTAACCGAATGACGTTTAGAGATACAATCTCTACGTATTACGAGAATCTTACGAAATTAATGAATATACTCAAGAAGAATGCAAAGCAGCTTGTTGAATGTTAGGTTAAGTGAAATGTGTATCTACCACTGTACTTGAAAGGGTAAATATGGGAAATCGCCTCTGATGGAATCTAAGCAATGGAGTGTTTATCATGAAACCAGCTTAAAGTTTAATTTTTTTCCTGTTAGCACGAGGGTATCCAATTTATAAACTGACAGTAGTTTGCATGAGATAGGTCTGGCCCTGACTTAATGCATTATATATAACCAGCCAAGACTACAACTACAGAAACTTAACCACGAAGCATAAAGTGACATATGTAACACGCAAACATTAAGTTTCTAAATTTGTGATTCCGTTAAACATTCATTCATTTTAACCTCATATCACTTAACTCTATCAAAAGAAATTTTTTAACCTTCAAAATTCCATGGTACTCCGATTTTATTAAGGCTAGAGACACTACATTTGCTGTTTGCAACAAATGTCCTGCCTTCAGATGCGAAGTATAGAACACAGATATAGCCTACTTGCTTTAAACAAGCAGTGTTCCTTTTATTTTTAAAAGAATAATATAATAAATACTGCGCTATCCTCAGATGTCAGATCTTTCCATCTGGGACAAAGGGGTCTGAGGAATTTATTAATTTGAAAAGGATTCATTCCTAAGCTGCAACGGAGTTGAGGAGGTGGGGAAGTGGCTAGCCACAGCAGGCAGGATATGCAAAAGACGGACAGGCATTGGGAACTATGTCAAGAAGAGAAATGTGTTTGTGCACAGCGAGTGAACTTGAATGATACTTACGTTGGAATGGAGATTAGTTACCGTTGTAATGAGCTGCCAGCCCGTTTCTCTGTATATCTGTCCGTCCGTCCGTCTGTCTTTCTGTCTGTTTGTACGAGTCTGCTCCGATGTCTCTGTTGTACTGTGTTTTGTTGTACTGAGGTTTGATAAATGCACGGTCGTATGGTCATCTCTTCTCCAATAAATGGGGTACAGTGTTACCCGAAAGAGAATGTGTTTATCTTGTGGCTCTGAAATTGTGACGATATTATTATTGCTATTATTATTATTATTATCATTATTATTATAAGCTTTTCAAAAACACTATTGTTGTAGCAAATGTTTTCTTCGGTCATGACCAAGTGACAGCTACCATTAGGTTAGGTAGGTGAAACTGGTTGAAGACTGTAGATCTTAATCTAATGTCTCGACAAGGTAAGTTTTAAGAACATGTACCTTCATGTAGGTAAAATTATTCTACTTTTCGCAAGTTAGAAGTAAAAGGGGATTATTTAATTAATAATTAATACATCAACCAAAAAATGCACTCACTGAAATAGAATCCATAAAAATATTAAACTTGTACATGTTTCGGCAGCGGGTACAATCGTCAGGGAGTTTTATAACAAAGTAATATAACCCTAAAACGTTAATCTGGGCATTACACTGACCGTGTTGTAATATTTATAATGTCAAAATTCTAAATTATATAAAAAGCTGATAAGCATAAATTTTGTGAAATTATAAGAATGTACATGATATGAACAACATAAATCGGCGAATATTTAAACGAATTCGGTGAAAAATCTTTTGCTACACCCATCAGTTCGGTTTATAGTAAAATTATAACAGAACCTTTCCACGAAAACTTCATGTTTAATGAAATGTTGTGGCTACTTTTTATATCGGAATTGAAAATTTAAATCATGAATCTTCTAAAAATAACTATTTCAGTCTGACTTGATGACATTCCATGTTTTATTATAAAACGTTGCTCAGTGATTATAGCATCTGTACTGGATGGCATTTTTAATATCAGCCTGTCACTGCAGCTTTCCCCAAAATCATGGAAACAAGCGGCCATTCTTTCTATCCTCGAGAAAAACAACACTGCGCTTCCCCGTATATGTATACCTATCTATCTACCTAGCAGTTTCTCTATAGTGTTTGGATTCGTAGTCCATGACCATCTGTCGCATTGCTTTAAGCATAAATTGAATTCTTTTCAAAATGGCTTCCTTAAAAACTAATATACAGTCGCAACCGCGCTACCATATTTAGACAACGTTTCTCCTTTAGTTAATTCTAAGTGTCAAGAGGTCGTTATTTATTCTGATCTTAGCAGTGAAATTGACCTTGTTATGCATATTATTACTTTTAAACTTTGCGTTTTTGGTCTTATTTTCGGTTTCCTGATGTCGCATGTATTTTCCTAACCATGAATCTTTTGTACGTATTTCGGGAATTATGTTGTGACCGTATGAAGCCTCAAAGATCAGTCCTGGGGCCCCGCTTATTTAACAATTTAATAATGATTTTTTCAGCCTCATTAAATATTGAATGTGTCAACATTTTTCGTTATTAATTCAGTTGGTGATTAAGGTTCTGCTGCAATCCGATATCATTTGACTATAAGGTTGGTATATCCTTAACTGCATGAAACTGAACATTGGTAAAAAGAGAGACGTCACTTTTACAAGGAAAACAAACAAAACTTTTTAAATATTTATACAAACCCTGTGATTTTTACTATCCTTACTGAAGCTATCAAAGCCTTAGGGGTCATAATAGGTTCAGAATAATTTCTTATCAACGTGTTGATTATATTTTTTCAAACAAATTATTAGGCCTCTCTCAATCTACAACGTATCATATTCTTACACCTGACTGTTTATTGTTGTTGTACTTTACCTTAATTAGAAACCAGCCAGAATAATCTGTTACTTGAGATTCAATTACACCTACAGACACAAAAAAGTACGAAAATCTGTGTCTTTATGTGAAAATCATTTCCTTTCCCATAAAAAATTTACTTATGACGACTCACTTCCACGTGACCAACTTCACAACAGTCAGATGAGGTGAAGAACTTACCTTGATGCTGTGTCGGCTATTAATATTTATATCGGTTTAAGTAATGTCCGTCCCTTTCGGAAATAAACTGGACACCGTGTTTCATTTCGTTAGAAACTCCCCTGTGTTTTCTGTTACACACAGCGGTGTGATGTCTAGACATAGTTGCACGCTATGCAAGGTTTTATAATAGTTTATCACTGGAATACCGACGACATGTTAATTTCCACAATTATTTATTGTTACCATCCTCTCTTTACATAATTACTACAATCTCTTACTGATATAAAGTGCGTAACAACAGGCAAGGATGGGTTAAGCGACGCAAAATTTAAGTGCTTTATGCAGCTGATGCAATTTATATGTGAAATGCAGTTTCTGCTTCGCAAAACAGGAATTATCTTCATTTTAAAACTCGGAGGGTTAACGACGTTTAAGAAATAATCGTTGCTAATTTTGAGACTCTCATGAAACATAAGAAGAAACCCTGAGGAATTCTTATAATACAACCGACTAGATACATTCAATTCCATCCTGATCCCGCTCGCAATCTGTCAGCAAACCTGTATGACATATACCATTGCTGTGTGTACAGTGAAAAACTCCTGATGATGGACAGTGGAACTGTCCGTAACACGTATAGTTGTATTCTAAAAATAAATTTGTGAAATTAGTGCGTCTGGTAGGTTTTACTATAAGAATTTATCACGATGCACGGACATCTAAACTTCAAACCCTGAGGAATTTATTAAAAAGCACTGTACACTGCACAAACCTTTTGTGTGCAGTGTTCAGAGTTTCTTCGTGATACAGCATATAGTACATGGTTCAACCATTAATATTTATCGGTCATAAAAACGTGTCTGGATGCTTCTGTGGCCTCTAAGTCTTTCTGTGGATGATTTCTTTCCCAATAACTAAATGTTTCTATGACTACGGTTGGTACGATGCATTTGGTTGAAATGGCTCGAGCCAGGCTCCATTGTTTTGCTGGAATTATTTAAGGCGTTGGAATGCCTGTTTAGACACAGAAAAGGTAACAAATAACTTAGTCAAACTGAGTTTTTCTTCGGAGGCCTCCTGGGAAGACGGGAATAAAACTTCGATTCCCATAAAAGGCGTGAAAATTACTGTTAGCTGCTCAGCAATATGAAGTTCGTAAATTAGTTACTTGCTGTAAGCAGTTCCTAAATGTTGCTGAGGAGTGTAATTCGGTCAAATGTAAAGTTCCTCTGCTTATTTAAGCACCACGGCATGAAGACATGAAGACATACAGGGAAGGCAGGTACAGCTACTAGGTACTAGAAGCGGCGAGAAGTTAGCTTTAACCCTGGCCACTCTACCTCCGGGTTCCCTTTGACTGGGACTTGTGATGGGCCGTAGAGACAATCTGGAGGCTTTAGGGAGACAAATACCTCTTTCTCCTGTTAGGAATCTAATTGTTTTGTCGCTCAATCCATAACGTATTCATTGAGGTTAGCTCAATGTAATGGGCCTATCAGGATAGACTGCGTATTTTTGCCGTATGATAGAAACAATTCTGGACTTTTAATTTATGTATAACTAAAGCCCGACAATTTAAAGTCTGCAAGAACACACGACAGTGCCACCAACACACGACAGTGCCACCAACAAATAACTAAACTCACGGGAAGGGAAATGTCACCTTGTCTCCTCGCCATCGAAGAGAGGTAAACACCAGTTCTTCACATCACCGACAAATGAAGAACACGCACTATAAAAGTTCAAATTCTAAAACTAGAAAGTAAAACCAAGTTTTTATGCAGTCTTTTATACTCAAATGATTTTAACATACCGCCATCCTGGATAATTTTTAACCTTTTAATGCTAAGACGTTCGCACATATTTCAATATATACCAACTTATGTATTTTGCATTCCTGTAACACAATCTGTAAGCATTTGGGATCCCACAGTGCATTGAAATATAGATTGCTCTTGGATCTGTTTTCTCAGGGGAGGCTGAAGGTGACCTAATAAAGGTCGAAACATGTCGCCCTGACAATATGTTATTTTTGTTTTATACAAAATAAAGTGTTGTGTTATTGACTGACACGTTGTGTTTATATGCAGTATACTGTGTGCATAAATACACTTCCTTCTCCATCTTCAGATTTTTTATATAAAGAAAGGTCTGGTCAGCAAAAACTGAGTTTCTTATGGCCGTAAATATCGGGCGCGCGATCTCTTTAGACCTAACGCCGCTCAGATTAGTAAATACACTATAACGTGCCAAATTATACGGTATGTCACTCTGAAACAGCCGAAGTAGCTTTACTATTTTGCGGTTTTTACGGTGCAGATTATATATCACGTACAACCAGACAATGGACTGCGTGTTACACGTAAACTGGATAACACTGTAACTACTGTGTTCATCGGTGTGACAAAAAAGTTCCGGTTTTGTGTGTGATTTAAATGTACTTGAGCACACCAATTAAATGATCGGTCATCTTTTAACATTAATCACCCCACTGTTACATAAACATTCCACCAAACCCTTCAAAGTCCCACTCGCCATATCCTGAATGAAAGTACACTAACAAATACGACTCATAATGTCACTGTTTTTTAAAACAGTAGCGATGGTCTCTACACCTATTTTCGACACTACTTCCATCCACAGTCCTCCATTACGTAACCCGTTACAATGACTATAACTATGGCCGACTGCTATTATGAAAATGAATGACCTGAAATTTGTCACTGTTTCATAGAACAAGCCAAAGGCTGCTTCAATGAATTGTATATACTGTGAGCCTACGAACGCTTCATGTGCGGGAGATAACTCCCGTTTGCTAATTGCAATGAAGTGTACGGAGAGAGAAACAGGAAAACAAAGAGGCAAGGTTGAATTACGAGCGTCAGATAAAAACCCAAGCAGGAGGACATGAAGACAAATTGTGATACTTTTGTAACAGAACGCTACATGGATAGTGGTTGCATTTCATTCCACTCTGATCTTAGTGTATTTAAAACGTACACTATAAATCTTTTCTCGGCTACCAAAATACAAGCGTCTACTCTCACTAAATCTCGGCGTCTAGGTGACCGGGAAATTTGCAAGCTAGTGCACAGAAGGTCACATACCTTTTCGAATTTTCGTCAAACAGAGTTGCAAAATTTCGCTTTTTAGCTTCGCTCTGTCCCTGTCTATACATGATGCAACTAGAGAAGGTTCAATGGATATTCGCGAAGTTTGATTCCTGGGACTCAGTTCAAAATTTTTTAAACTTTTCTATTTCGCTTAGATTATAACAAAAAAAAATTGAATATTTTACGAAGATTTACTTGAAATTCTTTACGATTTATATGTGAAGTCAAGAATTACAACCCTCTAAATAAACGGGCTAGCTAGATTATTTAAATGCCCTAAGCTATCAAATTGACTTGTAAACTGTCAGTATTTAAGAACATATCCTTCTTGTTTAACAGCCTTCACGGACCAGAATTGCATTTTGTACAGACAGATGCTGGGGTGTTGAATGAATTACCTCCTGTTTATTAAAAACAGAGGTTTATTTCCTCTCTATCGTAACTAGAAAAAAAAGAATCTAGTCCACACTCAGACACTCTATGAATCCAGCCACACTCTGACACAGAAACAGATGACTCCAGTGCACACTCTTACACAAACCGCATTCTCATACAATATTTTTTAGAATTTAATTTAATATTATTCCTATTCTAGCCCACGGAGACCTTATTCGGAATATCAGGTTGAAGTGAATGGGCATATGACACGCATGGTGGGGAAACCTAAAGTAAAGAAACAAATTGGACGACCAACACATAGAAGGGAGAATAATATTAAAGTGTAACTTAAATAAATATGATGAATCGGAGTTGAGTTGCTTCATCCGTCCCTCGGCCGGAAGAAGCGGCGGGATGTTGTGAACACAGAAAATGAATTTCATATTCTATAAGAGAAGGAAAATTTCTTGACGCTTGAGATAGTATTGGCTTTTTGAAAGTAATATCTTCAATATAGTCAAGTGTTTATTTATTCATTTTCTTAGCTAGCTACAATCTAGTTAGAAACCTAGCTAGCTAGTCAGTCATTTAAGAGAAATTCAAACGAGTGGTTTCGCTCTATAAAGTTTTCCGACCAATATTTTAAGAATATTTCTTATGTAAACCCTTGGTCCTGCATTTCCGAGTGACCAAACTGTCAATTTTTACAACAGAGTGTCTAATGTTTATTAATAAAATGGTATTTCGAGCTCAAATTTAAATAATTTACCCCATGCCTTTATTTTCAGCTCCTTTGCTACGTCGTCCGTTTCTCTTTCTTTGTTTACCCCTTTCTTTCCTTCCTCATTTAAAACATGTCTATCGAAGCAAGACACATTTTCAAATACAGGGCATAGCGCTGTAAATACATGGTAACTAGGCGTGTCCGTGTAAATGGCGTGGTATCAACGAAACACACGTAATTAAATCTAATATTGCATTTATATAAAAATGGAAACATTTGAACACCCGACGTTTATTGAGGGGCGTAATGCCTGACGGCAATACAAAGATACTGGCAAAATACAAGTTTCGGGACTATTGTTCTGAGCAGAGTTGAAATCTGTCTGAAAGCGGAGAGAATAGAGAAAAAAGTTACAGGACATTACTTGCTTTTACATTCATTAAAGTATAAAAACAGGAATGTCATCAGAATTTTACATGACACCTATTACAATTTGGCAAAAGGAGGGCCCTAAAATATCTTTAGACATTTCAAGCCAAGAGTTAAGTACAGGGCTATATATTACCAGGTTTTTCTGTAAAAATCTCTTATATTTCCTGCCTAGCATATTTGTTTATCCTATGTGCGAATAATTGTTAAAATAATTAGCAATTTTTTTATGCGTCAGTAACCAATACGTCTTTTCAATTAAAATGTTCTCTGAAAGACACGAACGTAAACGTTGCTTAATTTGAAGATGAATTTTAATCTTTGAACGGTTACGCAATACTTTTTAGGAGCTTGACATAGAAGGTAAAACGTTAGTGGCAACAAGAATGGGGATTTCGGAGGACGCTGGGAAGAATTAGAAGAAGAGTATGTTAGAGGAAAGACATGGACTATGTCTATCAGTAATTATTGAGTTGACTGCAGTACAGGAACCGTGAATGAGAGGATCTTGTATGGGATTTACGCCTGTTTCGTAATTCCGTCTATCTTGAGGCGAACAGATCAATCGTTAATCCCTCAGACGCCGCATGTAGCAACCCTCGAGAACTCGTTGGAACCTGTAGGAGTTTGAGGCCGCCCTCAACAAATTAACTTCTGAAAAACGGGTTTAAAATATTAAGTTTATCCTGCCCGTAATCTAAGCGAAAGTGCCTTGAAATTCCTCCTGGAATTCTCTTCACTGTACTCATAAATCCCCTTATTCTCCTATATTGAAAAGGAAAGCAGCATGTTTTCCCAAAAGCTGATACATGCCTATCCACCACACGGTTTCACATTCCAGCAACTGCATTAGTAATTAAGGAAACCTTATTGTGTATTTATTAACGATTTGTTAAACGACGTTTTTCAGTACTTCGGACTACATGACGTCAATGACTTGATGGTCTTCTTTTAGGTTTCTGCACCATGTAGTAATTTAACCACTATAAAATGCAGCATCACATTTATCCGAAACGTCGAAATATGTTACATTCCGACATTTTGGAGAAACGTGCTCTTCTTCTGTCCTTAGGGTGACTGAATCCGTTCGGCTTGATGCTGAACCAATCCAGTTAGCCTGAACATTGAGAAACTACGTTTCTGCGAAACATCGGAACATTCAATCACTGAACTGCAGAGAAACCCAACAGAAGACCTTCATCTGTTCAACAGTCATCGTGAAACCCCCATAATAACGTGTTTTTAAAAGGTAGTATTTTCAGTAAACTAACAATGTTACCCGTCCCGATGTAACCTGCCATTCATGTAAATACACTCTTTTCTCCTGACACAAACCTTAATAATGTGTTGTTAGACTGAACGTTGTATATTTATATTATTAAAATGGATGTGATGTGCAAGAAACATTCGTGGCCTGGACAGTTATATATACCAACATAAGCACATAAATTGTATAAAATTACATGCTATCCATAAACATGAACCCTCCTACATGTTTCAGCGATAAATCGCCCTCCTCAGGGAAACGTTAGTACAAAGGGTATATGATATTAATACAGTGAATTTACATATACGTGTACAATGTTAAAATGTATAATGACAGCTATAAATTTAATAATGTGAACAGTATGATGGTACGATGCTGACAAATTATGATGGTATGATGCTGACATAGTCTTGGTTACAATTTAACATTTATATGTAAATTTGATGTATTAATATCACATATTCATTTGTACTGACGTCTCCAACAGGACGGCGATTTATCGCTGAGATTTCATGCATACAGAAAATTTGTAATTTTATAAAACTTTGGAGCGTAAGTTGTTATACATAGATGATTATAATCACAATGCACGTTATGAATTGTATTAAATATGTGGCCTAATTTTAGGTACTTACCTTCCCAGACTTTGCCTCCAGGGACTCAGGAAAACTAATGTACACATGAAATCTGCCCTCTTCTGGGCTACTGCGCAGCGAGTAGTGTTAATTACTTACCGACGACTCGGGAAAACCTATCGGTCCCATCTTTAAGGGTCACTTGAAGATGGGATTCATAGATTGTCCCGAAACGTCGGTACGGAATTGGCACTACTTGCTGAGCAAAAGCCCAGAAGAGCGCAATTCTTATCTACTTCCCGGCGGAAGCTTGAAATCACGCATAATGTACAGTTGTGTTAAGATTTCCGACCTCCAGGCTCAGATCTTAAAACGTGGCCTCCCAGATAAAAAGCTTTTGATCTCGATCTTCGGTCGGTAATTACTGTTGCGTTCGGCAGACCGTTAGAAGACTTAAAGGTTACTGTCCCGGGGGTTGTGACCGCATGTTTTGACTTAAGTGTATCGATGTTTCAATGTCAATCCCTACCTCCACTTTCCAAGGAGCTACCGAGAAGCTTCTACCAGAATGAGTGGTGTGACGTACCACAGTTACTGATTTGGCAATCCAAACCTCAGATAATTTGGACTGCGTTGCCCCCACATTAATTTAGCTTTTAGATTAGAATAGAACGACCTGCGGTCGATTTTTGGCAGATACATTTGATTTCTCTCCACTTGACACATCCGCAGCTGCCGCTTCAGATTTCCCTTCACCTCTCTGTGACCTCCCTCACTGTAACTGAAGAAGATCCCTGCATGGAGCTGAAATGTCAAGTCATAATATTTCGTGCTGTAGGCCTTCCTGTCTCTTTGTATCACTTATTATTGGATGATGTGTTGAAATCTTAAAGTTCAGTAGTGAAAACATAAATATTCTGTTAGCACTCAGGACCTCCACATTTCCGCCCAGAGAATATGGTTATATAAAGAACCAAACCAACTAAACAAACTTATAAATGACTTTCTTCGTCTATATATCAAATGACTACAACCAGTCTTTTCCTCTAAATTGATACTAGCTATTTCTGGCAAAACAGACTGCGTGTTTCCATTTCCAGTTTCTATCCGAAGACGTCATGAGAACAACCCTCAGGGCAGTTGTAGGGATTTTAAATCTAGACTGCAAACAATTAAGAAAATTGTATTTATGTCTGTGGTGAGATGTCAGGTCAGAACCATTTGGAGTTTTTTTTTATCTAAATAAATGGACAAGTTTAGATATTTTTCTGTTGTCCATAAATTTATGTCAGACATTTTAGTAGTCAACATTTGATTTTCGTAAGCTGATGGATAAGATTTTGCTAAGATTTCGCTTGCTGGCATTTTCCACATTATTATTTTAGAATATAATCCAGCAAAAATTTAGAAACGATCCTGACCAATCTGCATCCTCCATCTTCAGAATAGAATATCGAGGTTGAAGGTCGTTCTGAAACGTCTTTAAATTTCTGACAGACATAATGTTGCGAGATCACAAGAGAACAGTTTTAAGAGTTACCGGCATGACAACTTGAAACTTTTCACTCAGGATTTATGTGTTTTATATGACTCAGAAAAAAAAAATATGTAATTTTCTCGACGTACAAACTAATGTGTCTTTAAATGGAGATGCAACGTTAAAACAGTGAGGCAGGAACTGAAGTTTGAAATGTATTAAAATATTGTGCGTAGCGAAGGAGTTTGCCATCTTTAAACAATAAAAATGTTGGTTTTTAAAGGCGATATACTTTTTTCCAAATAAGCTTCATAATGCACTAGAGATGTTACAGGTCCGATGACAATGGAGCAATATTGACCGTATAGTTGGATGAGTAACCGTGAACAGGACCAAATATTGACATTGCTAAAGCTGCATATATCCGAATCACTGGTTCAAAATACATAGTGTGTGTGTGTGCCTCGGAAACACAGGAGGGAATATTCATGGAATTAAGGCCAGTAAGCTCCACGCAGCATTTTAATTCTTCGTACCCTACAGATTTTTGTGGCACTGTTTGGAAAATTATTTTGTGTTAGATTTAATATTGCCACAAATACTCAAAAAAAGTGGAAAGAGTTTGACTTTTTAAAAATATTTAAATTTATCACAAAAATTACGTTCCATTGTTCCGTGGAAATAATATTGAATTATTTTATTCACGCACTTCATTTCAAATCCTATGTCAAAATGCTTATGTTGCAGCTCCATTAGAAAGGCAGTCAGGTTAATCTGCTTGGGGGGGGAAAAAAACACTCTTGAATATGGCGGTCACACGTAAAATCGTAACACAACATATAGGTGAAATACAGAATTTTTTAATGTTAGAGAATATGACACATATGGTAACCACTATGCTTTAAAAGATTAATATAGGAAAAGCACGTGGAAATAACTGACAGTCTCAACCGTTGTAAAGATGAGAAATTGCAAAGTACTCATACAACTGAAATTCATTTATTTACATTGCATATTCCATGGAACAGTCTTTCTTGCGACACACGTAGTTTCCGCACATAATGGAACCGAAATTTGGTTATTTTATGATGATGGAGTGCTTTCCTTAACAGATCCTAAGAAAATTCCAATCTACAATACCCCAACCACTTTTTTACGATCGATTTTAATGTTGTTTTCTCGCCTGCGTGTAGGTTTATCATAGTGTGTTTTCCCTTCATGGTTCCTGAACGAAATTCTGTACCTATTTCATACCTCTCCCAGCCGTTCCACAAACACCGATCGCTTCTCTACTATTTGTTCATCCTAACTACATTTGGTGCACAGTATCAATCATGCAGCTCCTCATTATGCAAATTTGCCAGCTTCCCTCTACTTTCCCCTCAACATACATGAACAATATTCCGTTTATTTGTCTGTGGTTCGTCTAAAAATTAAGAATGTACTGCTGTTTAAGTCTTTCCAATGCGCTTTCTCAGCTTCGTCGCTTTTTCTTCCCTCCCTCTGCGTCACTCCCTTTCTAACATGCTGTTCGCATCTCCTTGATTGATTTACACTTCTGTATTTTCCTTTGACTTTCACGTTCAATATATTCTCTACAGTTTTATCTCCTTTGAGTTCCAAGATGATACGCAACACATTTCTCTCAAATGTAATTATACTTTATTTTTCACATTACATAACAGACCTCGACTAATTTTTTATCTTGGTTTCTTCTGTTCTATTTCCATTCAAGTCTATATGTTGTTTCCAGATTGTTCTGTCATTTCGTTTTCCTGTACAGACTGAAGCCTCGCTGTTGGTCAGATGCACGTCCATTGCGCCGTACCCAATATCGATAACCAAATCTCAAAACCAATAACACTGGAGGCTCGGCCCATATCGACACTTAAGTGTACTTGTGCGGAATATGTTAAGAATGACGAAATAAATGTGTTCACGCACGAATACACACACATACTCACATACACATTACACATTACACAGACACACACACACAAAGCCTCTTAGTTCAAGTCATACGAATAGTTGAGACTTCCTGAATGTAAATAAGTGCTATTGAGTTTGAAATCGCAAATCGATACAGATAGCATGCTTCATCCCAGGCACACCCAAGTGTTACATTTGCATTATTGGTTATTGAAAGTTAGGTAGAAAGTAGGAAAAATGATGCTCTTTTAGTGACAAGGTTAGATCACTTTTTGTACACCTTTTCGAGTTCTTTTGTAATACGCAAGACCTCATAAACGCTGGTTGATGCCTTCCAGCAACAGGTTACCGACTGTTGCCTTGTCCTGATTAAGAAAGTTACATGATTAGTTTTATTTCCGATGTTTCACGCTTTACAATGTGCATTTGTATTGACGTTGCACAGAATTCTTGATTTGTGGTGACAATATATTAATTATTCGTTCTGTGTTGGCTTCGTGAATTTTATACATATTGTTATCTAAAGTTTCCTGGTATAAATATCATACTGAATTTCTTGGTTATTTTGTCATTATGTTTTATGCGACGGGTTACTTTGTGGATAGAATATGGAAATGTAACACACCAGAGGAAGAAATGTGATGCTTTTTATGTTACGGGAGACAGAGTTGATTGGTACTGAGTTTTAATTGAAAAATCTAAGGGAAGGAGCAACTTGAGAGATCTAGACATAGAAAATATTGATATGTACCTTAAACAGTTGATGTGAGGATTTGAAGTGGGTTATTGCGGTTTAGGGTACGATGAAAAGGCGGGGTTTTATGGGCACGGTGATGAAAATTAGAATTTCGTACAATCGCAGTCCAATTATGTGCTTCCTATACAGTTCCAAAGTAACCCTGTGTAGCTGTGGAAGGTGTTCAAGGTCACTGCACCACACACACATATGTCAAGAACAGACAATTAAAAAAATAGTTGTAGCAAAAATATTACAAGAATGAACAAATAAATAACAGTGCCAATATTACAGTAGCTTTCGCAGGATGACTACTCAAAGAAAACATATATATAATTTCTCACTCCCTATCTCAACGTAATCAATAAATAAAACGATAAATTGCACATCGCCGTAAGCGCATGTCTTAAACCAAACTCCAAACTTAATTCCCTTACCACAGTTGAAGAACTTCGTTGCAAGCTCTTCTTACATGAAATAAGTTGTAAATCGCAGGCCGAGGCAGAATTGAAGCAGCTGTTGCTTCAAGTATTTCAAAAGTAAAAATAAGGAGGGTAAACAAAGGAGTATGGAGCAACCAGAAAACTCGTTATGCAGTGAATCACAATCTGTATCATAATCAACGTCAGCATTACGTCACATTTAAAACGCGGAAATCTGAGTGATCATTCACTTCCGAATAAGGAGTTCGATCCGTGCATCTACTTAGTATTTTAATTACAACAGTAAGAACTTTTTTTAAAGTATTTTGAAAACATTTGTGAATAGACAGAAATTTGGAAAAAGTGAAATGACAGTTTGAATTTTTTTATATACAGATTAAGATGTCGGAATGCCCCCTAAAATGTAAAAGGAATCTCATAATTTCCCATAAAAAAAGATAAAAATTTATTCTCTGATTTTTTCTTGGAAATCCTCTTATCAATTTAGTTGAATTTAAGTCACGAGAAAGGTGAAGATATTTGCCTGTGTGAGGGTACAGCTCAAATCTGGCCAAGACCGCATCATTGTTGAGGTTTCTAGATAAAACACTCACGCACCACTCTCGGTAGGACTCCTCCGAACGAGTGATCAGTCCATCGCAGGGGTCGCTTCCTACACGACACAAATATACACAAGAGACCAATATCCTTGCTGTCGGTGGGTTGGAACCCGCGACCAAAGTAATTAATTGTCCGCAGACCTAAGCCTTAGATCGCACGGCCACCGGAATCTGCAACTTTAAGGTAAAAAATTCGTAATTTTCTTGCGCGGTGGTTCATAAAACAATTCAATATTAGGAAATTACCACCAAATAACAAGTTATTATTCGCCAGTTATTTCTTCAGATTCTTGATGCTATTTGTATAAGCTTGGTAAAAGTAATCTAAAATTTGAAGCCTGTGAAACAAAAAACTTACCAGAACTGGATTCCTGCCGGACACCAAATCAGAGTCACCACTGAAGGATAATTTACTTTCTTTTTGTATGAGAATTATATGAAACCCATAAGTATATTTTATGGGAAAATGTAAAGCTTCTGTCTGTTGCAGCAGGCGATACTTGTTATAAATGGTACCTATTAAAGGATTAGGAATAGGCAATAAATTTGGGATAAGGGTAATGTTGCTTAATTTAAAATCACGAGAACCGTAACTTCAGATAAACACATTTTATCATATAGATACCTTAATTAAAGGTAGAATATTTCCAAGATAGGAGATAAGAAAAATGTAGACACCCAAACTTTCTGCATGTAAGATTTCAATTCCAAACTATATTTGTAAACATTTAGTATAAACGGAAGGAAATTATTAGATTTCCTCAATTTCATGTTAATTTGTATTTTTTTTAATGAGTTCATCACTCGCATGAAATTTTGCGCTGCATGGTTTGTAAGAGAGAGTGTCTGGAAAGAACAAATATAAGTAGAGAGTAAGCTTGTAAGGAATAGAGGAAAGTAGAATATGTGCTTGGAAAGCAAAGGCAAGTAGACAGTGTGCTTGGAAAGAACAAATTTATATAATTAGACAGAGTGCTTGGAAAGGCCAAGGGCAACTTGACGGTGTGATTGGGAAAAACAAAGACAAGTAGACAGTGTGCTTGGAGTACATTTGACACATGTAAACGCGGAAGGTTTCTGTTTAAAATTGTGGCGAATCCAAACATTAGGATACGTGCAGTATCTTCAGAGAGGCGGCGTTTATTTCGAAATTTTGCACACTATCTCCTCTTCTAGATGGTATCATGTTCTAGAACTTCTTGCAGTAAATTAATAAGACTGTTTACATAAATATACGTACAAAATAATCGCCCTAAATTGAACGATAGATATTTTTGTACAAATTACCAAATATGACAAAGAAAATACATAGAAAGATTTATTACTTTAAACCACAAAAAAAAAACCATGAGATTTGGGGGTTTACTTGTACATGAGTACCGGGTGTTGCTAACTGAATTGAAAAAGAATCACATGTTGGAAACACTACATCTACTAGGCTCATACTTTGGAGTTCCAGTTTCAGTATGACGTAAGAATTCATGCTCGTGTATTCATGGCGAGTGCCGACTATAAATTATCCTGTAATTTCTGAAATCTTCGGTTAAAGTCTTCGAAGCACGAGAAATATGCAGATATTTGAAGTGACCCAGGTAGTGGCTTGACACTGCATTACAGTTTCACTTCTGGCAGAGAGTGATGTTTTTGTGCGTGTGACTGACGTTGTGTTGGTCCCGAGCACGGCGCAGCATAATGCGGTTGCAGTGGGGGAGTACAGACACTTTCGTTAACCTTTTAAAGCCTAGTGGTTATTTCACGTACCAGTAGGTTTAACATTCAAAAATTCTACATGGTGCTCAAATTATGTTTAAATGTTCTGTATGGACTTTCACCTTGTACAGCCTTAACGTATGGTACCCGAGGTGGAGAGTGTTTACTGCGCGGTACGAACTTAGTCCTTATACCGTATCAGGGGCGCTGATAAGTTCTTAGCCCGACCAGGAAGGAAAAAAAGCTAATGTTTCTGTCAGAATGGCGTGAAATTCCTTCGGCGCCTTGCCTTGCAGAAAAAAATAACTTGATGAAAGCTCGCGTCTGGATGTTGTTGAAATCGCGCGTCCCTGACATGCTTCCGAGCTTGTTTACTTCCTGGTTGAGCTAAGAACTTATAAACACCCCGGTATAAACCGGACACGTTTCGTCTTTGTAGGGTTAAAGTACATATGTTCTTTTATTTCCAGTTGGAGCTCTTGTACATGCCAGCACATTCGACGATAATTCACGTGCCTTGATAGACATATATTAAGGAACTCCCGTGGTTCTCAGAACCAATATGTACCAGTACGTATCAATAACATTAATCAGTTTACGCAAATTATGCGGTTTAAACCTTTGGTCACGTTACGGAACACTAGATTGAATATAAAAAAATCTATGTATTTTCCATTTGTACATTATTTCCAGAACAATTCATAGCGACGTACCGCTGGGAAAACTGTCAGCAAATTCTGAACGATACGATTTCCCTTTAAATATGGCCACAGGTGGAATTATTTTGCCAACAGCATTTCTGCGGTTCATGGTATTAGGTTTTGGGGTACATGTTTTTGTGTCCCCTCTCGGACTGCAATGCTTGGTCAGTTTGCTACTGAGCTGGCGGCCGGACTCCTTTTTCATGATACCACTTTTTTCTATGACTTATCATACGAGTAGTAAAATAAAATAAATTAAAGTATAGTATTCAAAAAGTCTTGTTGATTGAAGCCATCGCAGCCAGTCAAAAAAACACCCCCGTATTTTCTTATTATTTTTGATGTGCACAAACGGAATGCTATGAACCAATCAAAATCAGACCTTTATCGTTTATTGAGAAGATATGTATTATTCTGTTTGACTGTTCACAATTGAAGGCGTCTCTTCTAAGAGCATCTCACTCTGCTCTGAATACACATGCAGATAATTTCAAAATAATCAACAGAATCGTGTGATTTTGATCCTCGGGATATATGGGTTCTTCTCCGTTATTCCTTAACTTCGTGTCCTAACCACACTTCAACCTTCTTTGAAGGTAATAAAGAGGCACCTGAAACAGCTTTACAACATGTGTCTAATTCCATCCTTGCAGGAGGTCTAATAGACGTCTGCATATCATTTTCGTTCCACACACACTGGATCTTCTTTGAACAGTTCACCATATAAACAAAATATAAAGATTTTCCACCATAAGCGGAAAGTTATGTGTGAAGATTACAGAATAATGACCATGCTCACTCAAAATTTGTGAACAATTCAACCAAAATACAGGTTTAAGGTCCTCAGATTTTAGCTCCAGTGTATTGATGAAAATTTTCGGTGTTATTTGAGAATATGTATATTATTTAAAATTCTAAAACTTTAACTTTAAAACGCTCCTACATGTTTCGATTGTAAGATCATCCTCAGGGAGCATACACTGTTCCTTGCTAAAGTTAAAGTTTAAAAACACTTAGTGATTAACTTCGTTATGTTAATTTGGTGCTGTGGCAGCATGTCGTATGTTGTGTGTGGGTCGTACGCTGTTGAGAATGAGCCTGGCTATGGATGTGCGTCTTGTGTTGTATAACGTGAGAACACCGAGCTAAAGTTATTACAGACAAATGCAGCAGTATGGTTTAAAAAGATGTGCAAGATTAAACAACTAAAACCGAATTACATCAACATCAAGATTAATTGACAAAATTCACAAGACTAGAAAACTACAATCAATGTAGTCAGGTTCAGAACAAACCAAAAACAGCCAGTCTCACGTTATACAACACAAGACGCACACACATAGCCAGGCTCATTCTCAACAACGTACGACCCACACACAACATACGACATGCTGCCACAGCACCAAGTTAACCTAACGAAGTTAATCACTAAGTGTTTTTAAACTTTAACTTAAGCAAGGAACATTGTATGCTCCCTGAGGATGATCTTATGATCGAAACATGTAGGAGCGTTTTAATGTAAAAGTTTTAGAATTTTAAATAATATACAATATATCTGTGTATTAGTTGGTGTGTTAATTAAATTATTCTATAAAATGCAAGGTGCAACGATAAAGATGGTTACCTGAGAGGTTACGGAACCGACTTCTTTCAATGACGCAGAATACATCTTTCAGAATTACCAAAAAAATTACATTCGGTATGTAATTAAGTGTGGTAAAGACATACAATACAGAAAGAACTCTTGCAAAGCTTTCCACGTAGAGACATTTTCTGCTGTTATTTGTTTCTACAAAATGCCGTGCAACAACATACCACTAAATTCAACCAGTGCTGTAGTTAGAATTTTTATCCCTTGACGGTAGCAGCTTCTTGAGGGTGTCTAGAGTTTCTTACAGAAACCGAGTGCTGAAGCTGATCTATGGTTAAATATTGTGTTCGTTTCGACGAGAGTAGGGAGAGATGCTGGCTGCTTAGGATACTTTAACGACTTGCGGATTCTGTAAAAGTTGGGAATCTTATACCTAGCTGTCTACTTCTCAGCAGGGATCCTGACTCGCTGGAGTTTGTTTGCTATATCGGGGAATTTTAGCATAATTTTCACCGGATATCTCGTCGTTGTTTTCCTGAATATTGGAGCATATTTTAAAACGCTTAGGCCTCAACAGGGAAATGTACAAACTACAACAATAGCGGTAGTTTTAATGAACTCGCAACATTTCTGTCTTTCAAGATAAAGATTGTCGTCAATATACCTACTAATATTTACTGCATGTGAAGACAAATTGACACTAAACATTAGGCACAACGCAAAACAGAGGAAAAAAAAAGATGACGAAAAGATTAAATTATTCTGCAAAAACATGGAAAACGAAAGCATTTATATTGGGAATCTCATGTATGTTCCTGTAATGTCTACAGTACATTTGGTAGCTGAGAGGGAACAGGCTGTGCGTATTTCTGTAGCACGCCATCGGGTTGTTTGTACACTTGTCATCTGAAGCTGGATTTGCTGCAGGACAACTTCTCTGGTATGTGAAACAGTCCCGGTGTTGCCTTGCAGGGTTTCCGCAACATGCAGGGTATTAACAGACGCCATAATATTGATGTAAGTGCTTCTTCCTTCACGAATGTATGAGTCTGTCGATTGGTATTAATTACACAGTTTAAATTATCTTTGATTGTTATCATAAGAGAAGTTAATAATGTACAAACAACGTGAAATCGGAGTGTTAACATCTGAGAAATGAACGTCGTTAAATTTTATCATATTATCTGCATGAATCGTAAAATGAAGCTGAATTACGTGAAGAAAACCAATGTGCGCCTCATAGACAACGCTGTGTATTTTTAATGACATTTGGTTAGCTCTGTGTAGGGAAATAATCGCTGTTTACAGTACGAAACATATGAAACACATAGACACCTTGTTTGGGAAAACACAGAGAGTTTAATAGTCAATCATGTGGCAAGCACTGTAGTCACGGTGCTTTAAACAGTTAAATGTTTAAAGAGTTCTCGGTAAAATGAGAAATTTACGGGATTAGTGATGGACTTTGGGAGCAGCAGAGCTTATTGGCATAAGTCTGCAAGGAAAGGAGAAAAGAGGCTTTTCGGAAGAGAGGAAGATGGATTATAACCTCTCGACTGTAATTTGCTACAGCCGGCTGCTACTAACATGAAAGAAAATGTGCCGTGAGACTGTATGTTGGAAATAAGATGTCTCCCTCAAACGCTTTCGGTAGATAGAGGGAGACGCAAATTTGTGTAATATGAAAGTCAGAATCATTTGAAGGAAATAATGATATCTGTCATACTTTAAGTACCATTTTGCGCACAGAGACACAGTGGAGATTTAATTAAACAGTACTTTAGAATATCAGATTATCAAGGCTGCTAAAGTAATGGGAATAATAGAGACGAAATATGAAATGCGAGCAGAAAATGAATAGGGATAAAAAGCCTGTGGCTTAATTGAATTTAATTTCCCAGCATTTTCGTGGAGAAACTATAAAAAACCTTCAACTCTTAACACTTTAAGTTATTTAAGCCATTTAAAACTCTGTGTAAATCTATGTTAAAAGTGCATTACATGTGCCTGGTCAGGATCACGTGCAACATATTCTTCCTGCAAATGTAAAAATTGTCTACAATTATTTAATTAAATAACAAATTTAGGTGGGTGACTGATTTGCTATTTACAATTAGCCATTGCTCGAACTGACAATAGTCCACGGAGAAGAATCTTTCAGTACAATGTAACTGTCGCACAACTGGTTAATAAGTTACCCGTCGTTTATAAACCCTGAAAGTTCATTGTCGTTTTCACAACAGCCGTATCCTCGGTCACATGAACTAAGTCAACAATTTTACAGATGAATCTTATGTTTATTGGACCGTGCATCATTGTGATAGTTGAAGAATAAAAGACCAACTTGATGTCTCTAGCTATTTTGTTTCACTTCTTCTGTGCTCAACATGTTTCGGACATTAATATATCCATCATCAGGAGCTTGCGACTTT
>Ga0123354_10001666_pt1 | contig 27692 bp, 16 predicted proteins | sample TergutLab28metaG_2_FD_97872 | JGI IMG/M metagenome (GOLD analysis project Ga0123354, IMG submission 97872) | Labiotermes labralis P4 segment gut microbial communities from Petit-Saut dam, French Guiana - Lab288 P4 | ecosystem: Host-associated > Arthropoda: Insects > Digestive system > Gut ... | reverse complement strand
GTTTTTTGTTGTGTTATGGGTTTTTTTTTTTGTTTTGTTTTGTTTTTTTTTTTGTTGTTGGTTTTTGTGTGGGGGGGGGGGGGGTATGAAATGCTCTTAGGTGTCTCTTGAATTCTCCTGTAGCTGTTCCACATACATGTTGGAACGGAAGTAAGCAAAATAAACTAATTTCAGGTGTTCTGAACTTAATTAACATTTAGGGCTTTTTCCATTATGTGTATTGAAATTTGAAATGCTGCATTTTGGGGACAGGATCGGTCCCTGTCTTCATGTTTTTTTTGGTGGGGGGGGGGGGTAAAAGGAAATGTTACTACATAACGGCTATCAAATTCTGATCAGTTGTTTATATATATATATGTGTGTGTGTGTGTAATAAGCTAGGGTAATCTACTGACATTCCAAAAGCACTGAACTACCTGAAATAATCTGTGTGGTAAGGTGTGCTTAGGTTGGTATGGTTGTGCTGTGTGTAGTGTTTGGATGTTTAGCTGAAAGATCTTGTAGTTAATGGAAAGTAAATTTAAGTTTGATCATTAAGGTTGATTACTCTTTGCAGGTTCGTTATCGGGAAAGAATAACAATTTTGCGTGGTAATCATGAATCTAGACAGATCACACAAGTTTATGGTTTTTATGATGAGTGTCTACGCAAATATGGAAACGCTAACGTATGGAAGTTTTTCACTGACTTATTTGACTACCTGCCATTGACAGCATTGGTGGACCAGCAGATATTCTGTCTGCATGGAGGTCTTTCTCCATCTATAGACACACTTGATCACATCCGAGCATTAGACCGTCTTCAAGAAGTCCCACATGAGGTGAGATGAACACTATTGTCTGTAATGTTGAGGGATACGAAAGTGAAGATTCGTGGGTGTTACAGTAATTTTCAGTGCCTGATGTTTTATGCCTCATTTATTTTATAAGTTCCCATGTTTTAGGGTCCAATGTGTGACTTACTATGGTCTGATCCTGATGATCGAGGAGGTTGGGGTATTTCACCCCGTGGTGCTGGTTACACCTTTGGTCAGGATATTTCAGAGACCTTTAACCATTCAAATGGGCTGACACTTGTGTCACGAGCACATCAACTTGTTATGGAGGGTTACAATTGGTGAGTGATGTGGTTCCTGACATTCATAGAAACTTGTTCTCACCATTTTGTTTCAATATACATTATCATAGTAATTACTTCAATAATTTGATTTGTTTCAGGTGCCATGATCGTAATGTAGTAACAATTTTCTCAGCACCCAATTATTGCTATCGTTGTGGGAACCAAGCAGCCATAATGGAATTGGATGATGCACTGAAATACTCATTGTAAGTATGAAGTACTTACCCCTCCCCTTCTTCTTTCTTCCATTTATTTTGAATTTTTATGTGCTTAGATTTGTGGATGCTGAAGATGGCTACTTTTTAATTACAGCCTACAGTTTGACCCAGCTCCACGACGTGGTGAGCCACATGTCACCAGAAGGACTCCAGATTACTTCTTGTAATTCATCATCACAGCCAGACCAAGCAGTTGGCATTTTTACTGCTATACTGCCTCATGTTTACACTACCTGCTACCCCTCCTGTAGGGGTGTTTTTAGAACCCAAAATACCAACAAAATTCTGAGTGTGTTGCTATGTATTTCTATGTGAAACATCTCCATAGATATAGATGATCAGACTCTTTCAACATGAAACTCTGCACTAAAATCTTGTTATTATGAAATTTACTATTATTTCAAAGCTGGAAGCTCTTTTCTCTATTGTGTACAGTTGGTGAATCACATATTAAAGGTTTGTTTATAGGACTAATAATTTTGTAATAATGAGATTTTATTGTATTCACTAGTAAAAGCAAGCAGTTATTTTGCTCAGTGTACTCTACAGCCACAAGAGTGTGATGAATAAATGAAAACCTTGAATTGTATAAAATATGGTAACAGAACATTAGCCTACTTTGCCTCGTCTTGTATTGTCTCTGTGCACGAAGTTAATGAGAAAAACTTTTGAAGGATGCATCTATCCTGTAAATTCCACGTTTTGCATCATACCACTTCCCACAAAGTGCATAAAAGTGTGTGGTGGTATAAAGCAGCTACGTATTTTTCCCTTCCGCGTATTTCCCATTTGCTCTCCTAAGTAAATTTATCTTATAAGGCAGATTGCTGTACATGTGTAATATTGTGAGTTTGTTTCAAGTCATGTTAGCAAGGAGATTTCTGCTGCATTTGAACACTTGGTAATGTTGCCTGTGACTGGGCATACTGCAGGTATGATTTGCCCAACATAAATTATTACTACCAAAATACTAGTTAATAGACGTTTTTCACACTGATCTTTCTTTTCTACAGACTTTCCATGTTTATGATTGTCTTGTATATTAAGGTATGAGTTTATACAGTATCTGGTAAGTTCTTAGAACATATCAGAGTTAAAAATTGTCTTTTCTTTTGAAATGAGCATGTGAATGCAGAATATATCTGTTTCTATTTGGAATGGTCTTTTGTAAGTTTTTGGATTTGGACATAACAATGGTAGCTGGCATTCAGGATTTTTGTAATTGTAATTTTTTAGTATTTGGTTGGTTATCCATTCTAATTTTGGTACTGTTAATATGAATCAGTTGTTATTGTTTATGTCCAGAGTCTTCAGTACATTCCTTCTTTCCCGATTCCTGGAAAATTAATCAGACTTAACTGCTAAGTTAGTATAGCAGTAATGTAGATCACTTACAAGGTAAAATTTTCCGTTACCCACAGCTGTGTACGGTGGTATATATATATGTCCTAGGAGACCAAGGGAGATCTGTCTGCTGAGATCATTCTTGATAGTTGATTCCTTTATGATTGCAGTGAACAAACAAAATTAAGTAGAACTAGATGAAACTAAGAAGACATACCAAATTGGCTATGACAATGAGAATAAACAACAGGATGCCAAAAATAATGCTGAATAGACAGATGACATGAAGACCTTTGAAGAGACTATTAAACGAGACCAAAACAGGTCTATCAAGTCCTGCCTCATGACATGATGATGATGAAACAAAATAAAACTACTGTATGTTACAGATCTTCAACTTTTATTGCCATGTGAAGTCTGTATTTATGTGAATCTACTGCCCTGTACAAAGAAAACTGCAGATGTAATGGTGGTTTTTGCACTTCACATAAATTGATCATTTTGAAAGGTTAGCAGCTACATTCATTCTACTAGCACATGAAGAATGCGATGATTCCTTGCCGTTCTCGGGAGCTTCTTCCATTCCTCTCTGTTATGTACTTTTTCCTGCCACTCTTCTCCACCAACTATTCTTCCATCCTCTCTCCATCTTGCCATCTGTTTCTTGGTCTACTGCTCAATCTTTTTCCCAAATTCATACATAATACCCTTTTGGGAATTCTATTTTCTTCCATTCTCTGTACATGCCCAAACCAATGTAATCTATTTAACCTGATTGTCTCTATTATAGTAGGTTTTTTTAACACTTGCAGTTTAGTTTACCTTATTATCCTCCAGGGGTAGGGTATGCATTTTAGCAGAAAATATTTTAGGGCCTCCTTCCTTTATTTTTCTGGAGTGACAATTGCTGGTTTATTTAACAGTTTCCAATTAAAACCTTGTATTGTGTGTCTTAGTCAATAAGGACCTGAAAAGGGTGTGACAAAACATGGTTGGGGCATAATTTAAGGAGTTTTTCCCTGTACTTGCTGTGAAAACAATAAGAAACAGAACAGCTGGCCCATTGATTGAGGTTTGAGCCTCGGTTTTCCCACATATAAAATAGCTCTAAATCACTCAACAGCAACATTTTGTTAACAGGACCATCATCTACCTACAGAGTTTATTATACACTCTTTAAACACAGTGCTGTATTTGCTTTTGTACAGCAGCCTTAAAAAATCTTAATATGAGAATCTGTAGTGCTGATTTTGTTGGGTTACCTGAATTTATCTTGCATCATTTACAATTCATGGTAAGTTCAGACTCACATCACCAGCACTTCTGTTATTGGAACAGATAAGATTGTCAGTCAGATTCATAATATGTACATGTCAAAGAATAAAATCATATTATTCCTTTTCATAACATATCTGATAAAGTACTTTAAATAAGCACTCAATATCTTCATAGTTACTTATTAAGGTACGTCTCTTGTGTGCTGCAAACCAGTTTACTATAATTTAACAGAAAAACATTCTTATAGAGGGAAAATCCTAACAGTAATTGTATGTTGTAAATATATTCTGTTAACCCTTTGGTGTCAAACATTATATATGTGTAATGGAGTGTTATACTCAAAACACCTAATGTCATAAATATATCTGCTCTTATGCAGTCTGATTTAGCAGATCACCACAGGCATTTAAGTAGGGCACCAAGGGGTTAGTGATTATTCAGCTCTGGGCACAAAGTTACCGCCATGCTCTTTAAATAGAAATGAGAATCTCTGTGATTCAGCCTTTATATTTTGGAGAATATATATTAATTTGAATACTCCATAACATCTAAGAAGGGTTGATACAAGGACCATCATAGAAAAAAATAGCAATGTGCTGTGCTTTCCCTTATGAAGTAATAAATGATATGTGCAAGATAAATTAAGGATCCTGTTATTTCTCTACTGCCCTGTCAACCTCAGCCATCAAGCTCGAAGATTTGTACGTAAGTAGAATGGAATATGTGGAAGCACACTGGATGGCAAAGCCTAACAGCTCCAGGGAGATAAGGAGCAGATCAAACCATGCAGCTTTGTGATCTTGGTATAAATTCAAATTTGCTTCTCTGCTGGCAGATTTGCCAACCAAAACATGCAAGACCCTACCACCTACTGGCCTGTCGACTATAAATGCTGATGTATGTCTACTGTGCGATCACAAGACGCTGGTTCTGTAAAATATTATGGAAATGGAAGTAAGATTAACCACAACTTCCATGACAGCCCTAAAAGTCTTTAATTACCAAACAGTAGTAGTACAAGAATATTGTAGGTAATGAAAGTTGGTAAACCACATTTCTTGGTGGTTTCAACTAATTTTCTTAATGGCTACTTCATAAACACGTGATGGCGCTATGTTCCAATTAACAAAAGGCACTGACATGACATATGGCTCTGGAACTGTCAAATATACTAAGGGATATACATGGCAACAAAATTGCTTGTAACAAAAGGCACTTCTGTTGGGACTTTTTGACAAATCAAGAAGTATATAAACTTAAAACCCAACTCTGAACACGTACTGTTTCCACATTTCAGCACACCTGAATGTAATTATGAAGAAGTGATTTCTGATATGCTCTGAGACAGCAAGATATATATTACAAGTCTGGTTTAGGTGCTTTTGGTAAAGTATGTTGCAAGACACCCCAACAAATGTAAGGCTGGGAGAAATACTCTATCTACTCTTATTGTGAATGAAAATAAAGCATGTTTATATTAATGTTCATAGAACTGTGTTGTAGTCTTAGTGAAAAAATAAACAGAATAACTATCAGAAAACAACCTCATAAAATATAATACTGGTGAATGACACTACACACCTTGATATCAATGCAGTAATGGCAGCAACAAAACTACTGTTCTTCATATTTATACTTTTTATCAGTAACACCTATTATACATAGTTTTATCTGCACACTGCCAGACATACAGTTTTAATTTAATCTCGCACAATTTGTTGAGGAATGACCTCCAGATGATAACCTCAAAAGCAGGTTGAAACACATTAAGTGTGTAATGTAATTCATCAGCACATTTTATGACATGTTGTGAGTTGAACTGGAGTATAAATTGAATCGTATGCTTCATCATGAGTTCCGTTATAACAAATGTGAAATGAGACAGTCAACTGTCACGAAGCAACATCCACAAACAGAAATTACTTAAAATATTCAGATGGACATTGATGATTACAGCCTCAGTGCATTACAATGAATGAGAGAGGATCTCATCGTCTATCACAGAATTTCTACTCCATTTATAGTGAATATACATTCAAATGTTCTACAGCTGATAGTCCCCCCCACCAAGGGAATCCAGTTTCAGGCATTTCACAGATCCTGCCATGTTTCACAAAGACATGGTGGCAAACATGTTCTGCAGTGCCCACAGTTTAATAGTTCATTGACTGCATAAACAGGTATAAACAAGACAAATGTCATACTATGGAAGTGACTAAAGAAGTTACTTGTATCAGCCTGAGGCTAAGCCAGAAATGGTTTTCAACAGCATCAGTCCTGAAATTTTATTTGTTTGAAGGAACTTTCCGTCAATAAGTGGAAACACATGACTCTCTATTTACTTGTAGTTTATATGCAGATATTCATCCTGCAACTTCAGATCCAACAAAAATTAAGTCAGTTTTCCTAAACTTCCATATTTCAACTATGAATAATAGCAATTACAGCATAACTGGAACCATGGTAGGAAAATATAAGTATACCAAGAAATGACATATAACATGCAGGCACCATAAAAAGGCTATACGGCAGGCTGCATAATTATGTAACACTATACTCATAACATTAGTTGCAAAACTATATTTAATATATATTATATCCCTTTACCAGTGTATAACTAGTTACAAGTGTCTACTGACAAAACCTTTTATACATAAAATATGTCTGCTTTCAAAATCAAAAATAATATACTGGTAATTATTTTGTCAAACTTTGGAAATATACAACATTATCCGTATCATTAAAGAAGAAACATACACTGCAAAAATGGTAAAATACAGTGTACTGTTCCTTATAATTATAAAAATGAAGTGTGTTTCACACTTGCACAAGTGATTTCCATGTAAGTCCTGTATTCTTTACCTTTGTAAGTGAAACTTAAAGACTATATATGTGGGTCACAGCTTGACTGAATATCACACCCTGTAATGACTGCAACTGCCACTGAAAAACATATGGTTATGTTACATTAAATTTCTTACTCAGAGATGAAACCAATTACTAGCTGGCAAAAGCAATTAGCTGAGAACCTAATCCATTGTATTGCAAATAAATGCAATTCAGTTCCGTAAATATTAAACAGACTATCAGTCCTCATTAAAAGGAAATGCTGACAAATAATACAAACTGCTCTTTCAAAGGATTTAAAGTCTGCTGGGGAAAACAGAGGGCACAAGCATACAGCAATCTCTCTGTAGTGAAATGACAAAAACATTTCAAATGTGGTTACTGCAATACACAACACTGCTGAATTATAAAATTTTCTATTACATACATAATATAAATAAATTCTGTGTTTTCAGTTAAGTTTCTAACAGAGGAAGAATGCAGAGAGGAAAAAAATTCTTGTACAAATACTCAGCTAACAGGCTTAGATCTAATTCTTTTGGTCAACAGCGAAACCAGTGACATGTATAGCCACATGCACAGTCAATAGGTATAACAAAAAGAGAGACATCAAAATTGAATAACTTAATGACCTCATACTAATCTAAGAGGTGGGGAATCAAAGTTTTAAGTTAAACAGCTGCTGCAAGAAGCCGATGCTGAGGTTTATCATCATGGACACACATGCTGATTGCTTTGGTGTGTGAAACACTGTACTTTGTCACGAGAGTTCACCGCAACTGTTGACGTATGTGGTAAAACGTAAAGGTCCTGGGACTCAGTGTCAAAACACATATACACATGAAATAAACTGTTTTGTTTCCCTAAAGGTAAGCTCCCTTGACTGCAATACACACTTTTACGTCTAACAGCTGCATAAAACAGAAACTAATGGCATCTAAAGGAAATGCATTTAATTTGAAGAATACAAATTACTTGATGCCCTACAGCATCCTGACATCATATTTCTTTTAACACACTTTCCACTTTAGAGAATAGAAGAGAGTTGGCTGACTCAAGTTCAAGTGAATGAGATGTGTGATTACTTCCAAAACACCACAATTCACCAGAAAGCACTTCACTGAGCTCATCTGTGAGACAGTGTTACCAACTTTGTACACATCTTCCTCTTTCACAAATCACAAAGAATTAAAAAAATCTTCTCCCAGTTAACGTGTAGTTGATCCTCCAACAATTTTTTGTGTCATTCTATGGCCTTTGGGTCCCAGCTCACCAGCTTTGCAACTGCTGCTGGATTTCAAGGAGCTGATGACCATCAACTCATTGGATAACCCTTAAGGTCCTCATGTCCTCTATGAATCTTTAAACTATTCAAAAACATGTAAATGAGTTGGTTTCATTTCAGTAGAGTTTTAAGCATTTTGGATATTTCTGCAGCTGTTTTCCTGAGTTCAGAACAAAACTCCATGTTCACTTGATGACCAAAAAGGCATGTCTTGAGCATAGGCAAGCCACATAAGACCTCATTAAGCTACAACCTTCCTTTCACTAACCCCTGGCTGCTGTAACATGACCTAACAGCAGCCAGTTATAATTAGTATGTGTGCCAAACCATACTTGTGTGACACCATCAGTCCCAGAACTTTACAGTATGACCACACACAGCAAGACAGTAACATCTGACAACACATAAAAATAAAACTTCAAATAGACACAGTTTTCAAGATGGAGCATAATCTCAGCAAAGGGGTTGTCATAATCACCATCACAGATCAAGAGCATGAAACAGATTCAACATAATATTCCTTAACTGAAATACAAAGGAAGTACCCAGTCAAATACAACAATTGAATGTAAAGTGTCCTATTTGATGGTATACGTCATTCATATTTCAATTACAGTAAACACAACAGGATGAATCTGAATAAACATTAAAGGACTTAAATGTACCAAATTTTTATAAAGTACTGTTTTACAAAGATTCTTACACACACGTGGTCCACCATAATTACAAGACACTGGTCTGTATTAGCTTATGTTCACATACTGTCCAGTGACATGGTATAGTTGTGTACAATGTACACATCCATCATATGAGGCACAAAGCAACAAGTTAGGGGATATGTGTATACTTCTGGTGTACTTTCTCTGTTACTCTCTCTACATTTTAAATTCAAAAATAATTTCAAGAAAAGAGCAGCAAATTTGAGAATTTTAAGTGTAACTTTCTAGGTTTTACACAACAGATTCTCTTTCATATTTATGTGAATACTTTCTGCATTTGACCAACTTATCTACAACATTCCCACCATAAGAATGACCACCAAAAGTCCTGCAATTTCATGCATCAGAAAACATAAAACACTCTGAAACATCAAACAACAAACACAAAATAATGTCACCTGTAGAATTTACAAAACAAGGGTAACAACAATTTTTCTTATACATAAGCAAAAATGTTTTCCAACTTTTTCACATCTCCTGGAAATGAACAAATATCCCTTAATTATCTATCTTAATTCACCATTCACAATTGTTCTAACAACATCACAGTTGTCCCTGTGTGCAACATGAAGACATTCTTAACCTCAGCATTCAGATGGTGGTGAATGTTGACTTCACAGCCCAGCCACTTTACCTGCATGCAGGAAAGCTCCTGGTACACACTGAATGGGAGAGTGAGCGGGGCCGAATGTTTGTGAAGAAGTGTAACACCTACTGTCCCTGCCAGGAATTTAACCATGATTCCTCTGTCATCCAGTCTGAAGTCTATATGGACTACATTACTTTGGCTCTGCCCATCCATAATTTGATACCAAATATTCACAGTAACATATACAGAATTCTAAAATAAAATATTAAACAGTGAAGAGAGATAGTGGTTTGTATTTTGCTTTGGTATTATCATACGAATTTCAGCATAAAAAATTTTTTCCTGTTGATCCTTGTTTTGCAAAATGGACCACAAAAAATATTGATATACACAGTTCAAAATCAACATATCCACCCAATCGTGTAACAATTATTTTTGTTATATATGGTAACAGCATATTATGCAATAGCACAACACACAGCAGTTTCCACTATCACACTGCAGCACTCTGTATGCTGTTGCAGAAATTTCATACTGGGGAAAAACATCAGACAGCTCAAGTAAGTGACTGCATAAAAATGCTAAAAGATACATAAAAATAGGAGATGATGGAATACACATGAAAGAAACTGAATATTTTTCTAAACACTAATAGTATAAACTGAAACTGCTAATTCATTTTTACACTACTGACAGAATGTTATACAATTAAATGGAAGGACATTATGCAGATTAACAGAACTTCATGCAAAACGCATCATGTTCACAGCAGCAAATATAAATTTTGAAACGCAGCATTTCACACTTACATATGGGTTACTGAAAAGGGTATGTGAATTCTGGTAGGTAAGAATACCATGCCGGAAACAAAGCCTGTGCTGCAATTATTACAGCCAAAAGTATATGTTGCACATAAAGTACAGAGGGTTAAATGTTGGTATGCAACACACTACAGTGTTCCATGGAAGTCCTTTTCTTTTCTTTATTCAAAATGCAATTACCCTGCCATATGACAAACATAAAAGACAATCCTCACATACCTTTATTTGATTCCACAAAAAACTCAATACCATAAATGTACAATAATATGTTGTTTTTTCTTCTCCATTTGTGCAATACATCAACACTGCTAACCATCCAGTTACAACAAAATGGTAAAAAGAACCAAGTATCTACTGACAACAGCAAATGCACAAATAACATAAATTTTCTGTGTTTTTTTCAGGGATGATCTAACTGAAAACATTCCTTCCTTATTGTACCTTCCTCCAATAAAACCATAATTCATGATTTTGGAGGTGCAGTACAACAATATGTGCTAGCCATGCTAGAATCTGCAATCCTAGAGACATTCTTTCAAACACCAAGGTAAAGAAAATATCTGGTAACATATAACGTACAGGTATTATCAGTCTGTAACGTTCTTGTCTCTGGTTCGACAAATGCATGTTGTCCTGGACAGAGAACAGTGTGATAATCTCAAGTGTATTTATGACTACAATACAGACAGACTGACATGTATATAACATATGAATTTAAAGCTATGACTTAACTAATGTTTTATAAATCCTAATTCAACAAAAAAACACAAAACAAATGGGAAACTGATTATACACAACAAAACTTAACAATAAAAACAGAAGTACCTTCAAATGGAGTACCTCTCCTTGCTGAAACTGGACTCCATCTCATGTTCTTTCTATGCATAAGCCCTGTCTAATATCTCACCAGCTGTTCCTTTCAGAATTCAACCAGTTTTAAAGTTTCATTCCTGTATCAAGGTCAAGTAACTGTTTCAGGATTTCATATGTTGAAAAGGACACTGCAACCATGGGAACAGCACGCAAGTAGTTGATGCTCATACCCCTGTACAGACCCCTGCACACACCATTCTCCTTGTAAATAAGGGCAATCGTACTGAGCATCCCTCTACTGAAACAGAAATTCAGAATACTGTCAACATCAAATCTGTTTGGGTACAAAGAATTAGTAATGTCTTATGTTAATTGTTAGAGACAATGTTCTAGCATAAAAAGTTGTATATTCAAACTAATATTTTTCATTGGAATGCACACTGCAGTACCTTTCTTGTACCATGAACTGTACATGCTGACACAAATTGAACATGATCATTAATAAGTAGTATAGGTCACTGAAATTTTTAAGCAAAGAACTGTAACATTTTTTTAATTACAGAAAGAAATGTTACAGGGTAACATCTTACATATTTACTGAAATGGTCCATTACATCCAACAGTTACATGTAAAAAGCACACAGACAATTGGAACCACACAGTCGTGTACACAACTTATATTATATACTGTCTCAGAACTGTATAATGTTCAACAGCTTCACATACTAACTCTTATCAACCATTCAATGTTCTACCTTAGTGCCCACAATGCTTTACAGAATCTTACTGTGCATTCAGTTTATAAGCCTTAAAAACTAGGTATTAAAATACTCAACATTAAATTTTTATAAAATCACATTTTCTGTAAAAATATATATATATGTGTGTGTGTGTGTGTGTGTGTGTGTGTGTGTGTGTGAAGCAAATGACAGAAACTGTCAGTGGTTAAGCCCCCATCTACTTACAGTCTTGTCTTGATGTTCATGATTAATTTGGACTAACAGAACCATCACAGACAGTGGAATCATGAATCATTACTCTGTTTTGGCATTCACACTGATGTCTTGTGAAACACATAATGTTACATATTATAGTGTCACCTTGCTTGTGGATACACAGTTTGCTAACACAGATTGCAGTGTGCACAGTATATGTGTACTATGGAGGGGAATTGCCGCAATATAAAATCTGCGCTCCAGGATCAAAGATTTAAAGACAGTGACAATTTACTGTCAACTTTCTTAATCAAATGGGCTCCTAGTCAGCTACTACAGAACCTATATGACTGTACAGGTTTTAGATGGTGTCACATGGTTACATGTATTTACAATGAACAAAAAAAGGAATTAACTGAGCAGTAATGTATCTGGTTTATTTTGGATGTAAATGAGTAAGTTTTGAGAGTTCTTTCTCAGAATAATAAACAAGATGAAAATGTCTATTCACTATGCATGTCAAATATCCCGTGTTATAACTCTGACGATTTTATAGCTCATTTTGTTATGAGGTATACAGGTGGGAATAATCTACCAAATATGCCGGAGCAATAACATAAAAAGCAGTATGTGTCTCACATGCCTTGTAAAACACATCCAAAGTTCCACAGATCAAACCCCAACATTTGTGAAATCTGAGGTTCCCACAGCAGTGATGTACGTCCAGATTGTTTGTCTTGTGGTACTACCATATTTTCAGTGTGTCCACAGACTGTTAAAGTCCCAAAATGTAAAAAAAATAATATGTTAATACTGAAGGTTTTAATATTTTAATATTTGACAGAGTATATGGTGCGACAATTTAATTCCTGGAATGGCCCCGTAAAAGCAAAATTTGCTTACCTATGCACTAACAGTTGGTATCGCCTGTGAAATACCCTCCTTGTGAAGCTATGCACGTCGTGAGACGAAGGTGCCACTGCCAGAAACAGTCTCGAAAATCGTTTTCCGGAATACCTCGCAGTAACGTTTTCACATTGCATTGGATGTCAGAAAGTTCATCAAATCTTTGTCCCTTCAGGGCATTTTTTAATTTTGGAAAGAGCCAAAAATTGCAGGGGGCTAAGCCAGGTGAATAAGGTGGATGGTCCATTTTTGTAATGGAGTTCTTAGCCAGGAACTCGCGAACTCTTAACGCATCATGTGCAGGGGCATTGTCATGGTGGAGAATCCACATCAGGTCAGAGTTCAGGTCTTTTCTTCCAAACACATTCCCATAACCTTGTTGGCACTTCCAAATAACACTGTTGACTTACCGTTTGTCCTTGTGTAATGAAGTCATAGTGAACTATCCCCTTGTGATTGAAGAAACACACAAGCATGGTCTTGACCTGCGACCAAGACATGCGTGCTTTTTTCGGCCGAGGTGAATTCTGTGTTTTCCACTGCATGCTCTGTCATTTTTTTCCGGGTCGTATTGAAAACACCACATTTCATCACCGGCAATGATCCTATCAAACATCTCTGCATGGCATAAAAGAACAGATGAAATGGGAAGCCGACGTTGTCTCTGGTAATGTGTCAAGTTTCAAGGCACCATTTTTGCGGAAATTTTTCTCATTCTCAAATCTTCTTTACAATCTGTCACACTGTTTCCCTATTCATATTCAATTCTGCTATTACTCTCACACCTACTCTTCGATCTGTGTGCGCCAAGGTTCTCTCTCTGTCCACATCTGCATCTGTCCTTTGCATTTTTGGCTGCCCACTTCTTGGGTCATCTTGCACATCTCCTCGCCCTTCCTTGAACTGCTTGTGCCATTCAAAAACACTCGACTTCTTCATAGCATATTCACCATAAGCCACTCTTAATAGGGCTAATGTTTCACTAGCACTTTTACCAATCTTCACACAAAACTTGATATTTATCCGCTGCTCCAGATTCTTGTCATTCATTTTTCTGCCAACTGTATACCACGGACACATACTACTTCCTCTGCTGCTTGGGAATGAAAGACTCATTTGGTTTGTGGCTCATGTAAACGCAAGTTGGAACATGTCCAAACGTGCTTGAGTACATGAGTTTGCCTGAATCAACACCCCAGTGACACACTGCGACTATTCCAGGAATTAAATTCTCGCACCTTGTATAACTAAATAAGTTTAACTGGACAACTCTATTTAATTAAAGTCTCACAAACAATGATTCTACTGCAGACACAGCTTATATATTTCTGATGAAATATGTGTGGATGACCACCATGTTGTAACTCTCTTATGCAAGTATTTACACATGGAATACCTTCTGCAACACAAACTACTTCCAAAAATCTGTTAAATGTCTATTAATTCACACACCACTTAAAAAGAAGAAGAGAAAATAAGCATTCAAATTCAAGAGGTCATATGACAGCTCACAGAAGCAACACAGTGATGCAAAAAAAAAAAAAAATCATGCCTGTGTGTTATCTCAAGAGTAACAGCAAAAATAATTACAGTATATAAGAAATTTAGCAAAGGAATATTTGCAGCATACAAAATACCGTTAAAAGTTAGGTATTATGATATTAATAGTGTATGTCAGCACAACTGTTTTTATTACACAAGGTAATTACATAGGCTACATGTTTCGACTATTGAACAGTCATCTTCAGGCCTATTCTTTACAGGTTAAATCACGGGATGCTGTGCACACATTGGGATCCCAGTGTGTTTACATCAGTAAAACACTTAAGCCAGAACATTGCCTAGGAAAGTAAAACAAACGAAATGTAACTAAGTGGTTAAAATACACATGAAATTCTTTTAAAAAAAAAACAGTGTAATGGCGTTTACCAGTTAAAAATAGATCCCGTTACCATCTAATTTTGTGAAGGTGCTAAACCATGCTAGAAAAATTAAGGCAACAAGTGTTCACAAAATAATTCATTTTTCCACTATCGCACCTCACAATGCAACTCTTGATGGAATACAAAACATGAAAAATGATTTTACATGACAAACACTATATTACATCCACTTACACCTAAAAGGTATTTTGCAGAGTAAATACTTAAAACTGATCTATAACAAAACATACCATCTGTTGTATCCCAATACGACCATCAAGAAGAAGTGGAAATCATGAAAAAAGAAGAGAGTTAGAATAAACATGAAATTATTATGCAAGTTTCAGATTTTCACAGTGGTTTGAGGATTCTGGTCTTCTGGGATGTCTTGCCATGTCACTGGGCTAGTGGTTTCCATTATTTTGAAGGAACATAATGTCTCCATCTTCTACAATTCAAGTTCCATTAAGAAGCAACACAGTATCACATCCCAGAAGACTGGAATCTAAGGAATGAGAAGCCATTCAACAGAATTACATCTTGCATTGAAGTTTTTTTAAAAGTTTACACTCTGTGCCCCTGTTCATTCCACATATTCGTATGCAACTCTTGAAGGCAATGGCACAGAGAAAAAAAGAGGCTGCAGCACTGGCAAAGCAGAACAGAAGACTAAGCTCATTTTTATATCACTTATCTCCTTACACGAAAGAAAGGTGTAAGTGCTGTGTATAGTTGCACATTGCCACAAAAATACTACATGTATCTGTATCTATAAATGCAAGACATGTGCAAAATTGTGGCCAAAACACAAGATGTGAGTGCATTTCTTAACACACAGAAAAAGATGGCATGAAAACACAAGAAATGGTGACTAGCCAAAAAAAATTAATACATATATAGACATCAATGTCATGGTTGTCCCTGTCATAGTCACTGTTGTCACCAATATCACCATTACAATTGCTGTTATCCATAGAATTTTATTACATACACAGTTACTACTAACATAAACTTACCAGACAAAAAGCTACAAACTGTATTTTCAAACCTACAGACCAAAGCCTCCCCAAGAAGATGTCAAAACATTTTATTTACATTAATTTATCTTGGTCACAATAAATGTAAATATTTACCTGAAACCAACAACACACTTTATTCTGATAAAAGCAGATAATCAGAAAATATCTAGAAGAACTGTAACACACACTGGGTTCTCACTGTATTACAAATGTGCATTATGTTGTCAACAGTCAGCACTTACAAGGCTGTATTGCCTGAACTCATATCTAAGTGAATAACTTTTTTTTTAACTTTATTTATGGCATATCCAATACAGTTCAACATGACCTATTTCTATTCACCACGAATAACTATACTGCCCACCTCATAAGCAATGAGAGGGGACTGCGGTAGCGCAGTGGTTAAGGTGCTGTGCTACAAATCAGAAGGTCGCTGGTTCGAACCCAGCTGGTGTCATTGGAATTCTCAATTGACATAAAATCTTTCTGATCGCACTATGGCCCTGGGGTCGACTCAGCCTCTAACTGAAATGAGTACCAGGAGCTTTTCCTGGGGGTAAAGGCGGCCGGTGTGTAAGGCTGACAACCTTACCACTATCCTGTGCCATTGCCATTAAATCTGGGAACCTTAACTTCCTGGAACCCTCTGGACAACTCCAGGCCTGTAACAGGACTGCTTTACCTTTATAAGCAATGAGAAAACTTAAGACTATTAACGCATACCAAATCTTGTTACAGTTCTTCAGGAGAATTCCTTCAATTACATTCAATAGAAGTGTATTTTAGCATTTACATACTGTATCTGGTATGTGTATGGGCACAGAAAAAACAATAGATAAGTAACACCTCAATATGTCACAACATACAAGACAGAGACGTTTCCTATTCACAGTCTGAAAGAGATTATTTTCTAATCCCCTTTTCAAATAAGATGATATGACTCTCTAATCTCTTACCCAAACTTTCTTGTCTCTGGATTCATCATTGCAAGCTGCATTCTGCGCCTTGTTACATCTAATGGGTATGAAAAACTCTGTGCCACAGCACCTGCTAGGCCTCCACAGAGCAATTTTGCAGGCATCAGAAGAACCAGTCCACCTGAAAGTAAAAGAGGATGAATAAAATAAACACAGAAATTTCTTCCCTATCCTGTATTCAGATGCAGCAACTTCCCAGGCAGTTTGCAAGCTGCTGGATGAACAGAGGTAACTTTGTATCAAAGTCTAATTAGATCCCCAGATTTAATTTCCCTAAACTTCCTTTGAGATAAAAAGAGTGGTGTCTGGAGATGTGTGGACAAGTAGGCAGTACTGACACACGAAAAAACATGATTACATCAGCTATGGAAATCACCAGAAGTACACCATGTTTCAGAAAATGTCACCTTGATTTTTGTTTTTCATTTAATTATGTATCACTATTATGAAAATAAAACACAATGAAATACCAGACACATTTTTCAAGCATGTGTTTTCCATACCTACATGTACAAGAAATCAAATATCTAATATTATTAAGTACCTAATGTTATAAAACAAATCCAACTATTCTTATATAATAAGGTGATGTTCATATTGCTGCACCAACACCACCACCGCCGCCGCTGCTGCCGCCACCACCACCATCACAACCACCACCATGACTACTACTGTTTTACTGGTTTCCACAAATTTTACTGTAAAGTTCCTGCCAGAAAGTGAAAGAAATCTTGGGGTAGTGCTTTCATTACAGTACAAGTTATTCATTATTACTTCCATTAACAGTTTCTCATTCTAATAAAAATGTGGGGTAATATGTCACTTAACAAGCCATTAGTAGCAGAAGTGATGATATGTGCCAAATTATTCTATCAGGTCAATGTCAACTTCACATTTTGAGTTCTAGTTTTAATGTCTGCCTAAGTTTCTTTACATATGTCTACACACATCTGATTGATGCTACATGTTTTATGACCTTCCCAACTTGCACGGACGTTGAGCAATACATATACATCTACAGTTTCATCCCTAACCCCTTTTGCATTTTCCACTGCTTGTACTGAGTATAAATACCAAATGACAAATGACATTAAAACATGCACATTCCACTATTGCAGAAGCTGTCAATCATGAAATTGTTATAATATATTGCTGGGCTGCACAGTACCTGTATTTCGTGAACAACTATCACAAGTCACTTGGGGCATGTACTTCATACATATATATTTGAGCATCTCAAAGCAGTAGAACGAAAAGCCAGCATATGGGATCATTCCACATACTGTTGGCGTAAAACCACGGTAAAGAGCTCGCAGTCCTCCTTCCTTCAAACACACAAACAAACAAACAAACGTATCACACAGAAGCATCTGTTAGGCAAAAATGAGATCCACATAACAGACCTGGGTTTTGTTATAACAGATATGGAGAAGCTACATAAAGTGCCTGAATTGGAGCTATATACCAAGTGCAGGAGGCCTAAACCCTTAGATGCAGTTACTCTCAAAATAAAGTACTTCTGAAGCTACACTTTTGCCATCTCTTGGAATGTTGTTTGAAAAACTTCTGGAAACCATCATCCACAATACAATCTTCATGGACATTGAAGCTCTGTTGCATCCATGAAGTAAGAGCCCTTCAGCTAGACCATCATGCACAGAAAGTATAAAATTCCATCACGTGAAATCAGCAGTGTATGGTAGATGGGGAAGCACTAAAGCATCATCTTACCAAGCACAAGCATTGTCTAATGTAGAGGCACTGTTATGCAGAAACACCTGATCTTTGGCAATCCATATTTTGAGATGCTTCATATATCATATTGATCTATCACAATCTTTGGAAAAAACTCTGCATTGTTATCTGCTGTATTGACAAGCTGGCCACTCATACTGATGCAGCCATTGCTTTGTTCCTGTTTCATCATTCTTGGTATGATATATTGGCAGATACAATGTACCGGCATTTATTTACCGAGGATGACATGGCAATTAACCAACAGAAAATCCTACATGTTACTCAAGAGTTTAAAAAAACTGATATCTGTACTTCCCATCCTTCAATAATTATTTGGGTAAAATTCAATGCTGAAGATTTCAACGTGATGCTTTTCAGTAATTATAAGTTCTGCAAAAATCAGTGCAGTGAGAACTATCCTTATATATTGCCAGAAACTAAATTTTCCCCATACTTTCTACATACTTTATCCCATCTGGTTAAGATTCAGAAGACCTCCAGGCAGTTGTTCCATAAAAATTGTTGCAGTGACAAGCATACTTTACTGGGGGGGATTAATGAAATTTTGCCTGTATTTTCTACACTTTGTATAAAATCTGCTACAGAAGATTTAAACAAACATTTGAGTGATTGTGGGTTTAATAAAAATTGGCCCATTGAAAGCCATATTTTACTTAGGGACATTAAAGCATTTCTATCTTGTGCTTACACAAATATTGTCATATCTCTGTGACACATGACATAAGAGATCTGAATATAATGCTGTTGAGAATTTGAAAGTTTTGTGAAAACAGACACAAGGAAAGCCACACTTTCCTTACAGGAGTAAATACAATTACATTTACACATTAACCATGAAACTGTATAATACTTCAAAAGTAAAGAACACCATGATAAAGTCTATGTAATAGGTCACAGAATACATCACTTGATGATATATTTTAGGTTTACTCCTAGCTTCTAGTTCTCTGTCACCTTGAATTCTTGATTATCACAAACCAATAACACACTGTTCCCTCAACAGTTGTGTTATGATGCCCTTGGTAGCAAACTATATATTCAAAACATGTCAGGTGTAAAGAAGAAAAATTAAAATTGTGTTGGAACTCACAGTATATTTAAGTTGAGAGTACATTTGAGTATTTATATACTTACCTTATTAATCACACAGACTACTTTCCAACTGTTTTTTATCAGTCTCCTTCACTCATGACATAGCTGTTAGAGTGCAAACACTTAAATGAGAAGACCAATTATATTAAGCAGAAAAATCATTTCAAATTTTTGTCAAATTATCACACCACCCAAATACAAACTTCAGCACTGCCACTTCAGTAAATCTGCATGATACCAGAATCAAAACAGACAAAATTAACATAAACCCTCATAAGATTCATCATCATAATATTCAACTAAACAAAAACTAAAAATGTAATAAACATACCTCCTTGAATATACACATTGCAGTGTGGACTATTCCAGTATACACATGTTCTCCTGTTACTTGGAATGCCAAGCGAGCCCGAATGGTATCCAGAGGGTATGTAAGTGTTACAGCAGTAACACCAGCACCTGAACCTGCCAGAAACTTGCCTATGTGTGAGTTGCTTCCCAATATGGATGTCAACATCTACATATACAAAAACAGACTAAAAATAAATACCAATATTCTTTTACAAGTATGGCTAACTATCACAAATTTAATAGAATTTAAAAGATATCAGTGAACTAGACATAAAACCAACTCTACTTTATGACAAAATAACACAATGTTCACCTAAATTGAACACAAACCTTAAAATCTGCTGCCAAACATGTGGTTACATTCCCATCTGTGTCTTGTGTGTGCATTCTAATTTACGTATAAATAAGAACTGCTCAGTTTTCTAAGACACCACAACAAATCACCCAATTATGAGAGTCCCACAGGTAATGAAACAATCTTTTACCTTCTTATACAATTCAAATGCTGTAAACTGTGTGGCGGCATAAGGGAATATCCTCACCATCTGTGCTCCATTGCCTTTATACAATGCGAAGAATGTCTCCTTCTGAACAATGTGTTGTAGACCAGACAACACACCTAATGGACAGATTGCATAAATGTTTTTATGTACAATAAAACTAATAAACTAAACAGTATGGAAGTTCTGTTGACAAGATACGGTCTCAAACTTCCAAAAAATTCCAAATACCAAGTTTCGTTAAAATCTGTTTACATACACAATGCTATACATGTATGATCATCCACATTTTCTTAGTAACAAAATATGCATACAAATTCACATTAGTTGCAACAAAACACAGAATTTAAAAATACTTTAAGAAATTATGTGTAATATGCATTTTTCATTAAATAGCTATACCTGTTTTTGTAAATGAAGCTTCAAGATTTATGCTGTAGTACAAGCATTCAATATATGGAAAGTATTCATCTATACTGCATCCATTGAATGCTTTGATTTTTTTAGTTTGATATCTTTAAAACAAATGAACCTTTTACATGTATAATTATTACACACATGAAGGAATATTACCTTGTTAATAAACAACAGGGTGCACTGGCAACTTCTTCCCATAAAATAAACAAATAAGAAACTACTTTTTACTGAAAATAAGGAGATAGCAGAAGGTGAAAAGGAAAAAATTTTGAATTTATTAATCTTATGGTTTCAGTTACTGTGGAGGAGAAGGGAAGCTTAAGTACATGTCATGACACCAAGTCAGGTATTATACTCACATTTTCTGGGAAGAACTGACATAAGCCACGAAAAATCTGTCAAGGCATAGCCTTGATTTTCCTGCTAAAATCTGTTTCCATTGTACAACTGTCTCTTCACCCTCAGCTCACATCTCGCAGAGTACACAGCTCACTGAACATCATGGCAATATGCTACAATACACACATGCTACTCCACAGACTCCTTCATCAGTCATTTACTTATGCTAACAGCAAACTAAGCACAGCCCTCATCTAATGAAGTTCTGTCATCTGATATTGCTATGTTGCATTGTATGTCCAATGCTCAAATATTTCTTCAGCCTCAGTACATACCTCACAAAGAACAAGCCTGACAGCCATGGCTACTGCTTACTTACTCTTTGGGTATTATATGGTAGATAAAGATGATGATGATGATGATCATCATCATCCACTTTCCTTACTTCACAGCAGTTTAGCTGGTTCTCAAAGGAATACAGATCTCACCAACCAAGCATCTCTTACTCATTGCCACAAAATTTCTGCTTATACAGCATGAATTAAGTATTACTGCTTTCTGAATTTGGGTATACACACTAGGGTGAAGGTTAAGTAGTTCTGAACTTTTGTTAAACTTGTTTGGAATAATACCCATTGTGGACAGTACTAATGGAAGTATATAGGCAGTTTTCAGTTGCCACATTCTTATAAGCTCTTCTTTCAAGTCTGTGTACATCCGGAGCTTTTCAGTAATAGTGCTGTTGAGGTTGTGACTGTTAGGAATTGCCACATCTATTAAGTGTGTTTTATTATTATCATCATCATTATCATCTCCTTTATGCAGGGTATTTATACTTATATTCCTGAGATAAACTATATCCCTAGGGAATACAGTGTTGCAGCTATTCTGTTGTTACTATTCATGGTGATTATATCGTTAGTTTCAGTGTTGAATCTATTGTACTTTTATATTAGTACTTTCTGAAGTATGTGTGCAGTGTCCAATATGGCTGTTTTCTGGAGTTCCTTGACTTCATGTTTTCCTGGTATGTTGCTCACATATTTTCTGAATGACTTTGAAATAGTCCCAATCGCCCCTATTAATACTGGTATCACCTTTGTTTTTACATTCCATATGCGCTGTACTTCTATTGTAAGGTCTTTATATTTTAAAATCTTCTCGGCTTCCTTTTTAATCACATTTTTGTCTGCTGAGACTGAAACGTCTATTAACATACATGTTCCCTTTACATTATCACAGATTATAATGCCTGGTTTGTTGTTGGGGATAGTTCTGTCAGTTGGTACTTGTTGATTCCACAATATGGTTACCTTGCCTCCTTGACTTGTTTCTACTGATTATGGAACACGTTCATACCAGTGTTTTTTGTCCAATTGTACCCCTGTTTCCTCCCATATGTTGAAGTGTAGTTGTGCACACACTCTATCGTGTCTTTTTACATACTGTTCTTTTGCCAGTATTGGGCATGCTGATGTTATGTGGTCTACTGCCTCGTCAAATTGTTGGCAAAGTCTGCACTTGCTATCTGTCTCTGTGTTCAATATTTTTGTCACATAATACTTTGTTTGTAGCACCTGGTCTTGTGCTGCCACTATTTCACTTTCAGTTTTTGCTTTTAGGTCTCCCTTCAATAGCCAGAGGAACATGTCTTTTTCATTAATAAGCTGTCTATCTATATTTCTAATGTACTGCCCATGCATTAATTTGTTTTTCCATTTTTTTTTTTAGAGACTCTCCCAATCTTGCCTTTGTGTGCTGTATTCCATCCTGTTTTGCATCACTTTTCTCATTTGGTTGACTTAATTCTTCTGTAATCTTTGCTGCTGTCTTAATTATTGAGTTCATATTTGGTTGAGTGCTTTCGTGGCTTTTAACAATATTTACAAACCGGTCTTCTCTATAATTTGTGTTAAGGTATTCTGCAATATTAATTATTTGTGCTTTATATGCCGCTTCGATATGTACCAGTCCTCTCCCTCCTTCTTTCCTCTTTATATATAACCTGTCTATGTCAGCTTTTGGGTGATGCATTTTATACATTGTTAGCATCTTTCTAGTTTTCCTGTCAATCGTTTTTATTTCTTCAGTTCTCCAGTTAACCTTTTGACGCCTAATGTCAACTATAGTGGTCGTACCACACCGCTAACCTCTAAAGTTGCATTTTATATATTTATTCAACAAATATAGGTACTTAATATTTTAAACATGGTATATACTCTCCGTTTTTTTTTCTTCAATATGCAGTTTGTTTCATAATATTTGGTTCCTGTATTATTCACATTTTATATACAGGATGTGCTAAAATTAAAAAAATAATTCCGGCACCAAAAGGTTAATTATACCAAAATTGTATCTCAACACTGGGACAGCTAGTGCTCCAATTGCTGTAATTTTATTCCTGGCGTTCAGTTCAGATTTCAGCATCATTCTTAATCTCCTGCTGTATTCCTGTTTCAATATTTCTTTTATTTGTTGATGTTGTATGCCTTCACTTTCTTCAATCCTGAGGTACTTGTAAGTTTTTCCTTGTTCTAGCTCTTGTATTTCTCTGTTGAAGTTGATCACTAAATTTTGCAAGTGAACTAGTTTGCTTCTTTTAAATGAAATTTTGGCACATTTTCCAAGTCCAAATTCCAAATGGATATCATCACTGAAGGTTTTAACTGTTTGTATCTGTTTTTGGAGCTCTTCCTCTGATTTAGCGATCAACTTCAAATCATCCATGTAAAGTAGGTGTGATATTTTTGTCTTTGTTATGTGCTCTACATATCCTGTGTTCAACATATTCAGTTGTTCAGTGAAAGGGATTAAGCAAATGAAAAATAGCAGCGGTGACTGTGAGTTTCCTTGAAATTTTCCACATTGTATTTTTATGTCTTCAGTTTCTATTAACTTATTTTCTGTGTGTAGGCGCATATGTGTTCTCCAGTAGTTCATAACCTTTTTGGTGAATGATATAACTTTATTATTGATCCCAATTAACTCTAGGGATTTAATTATCCAACTGTGTGGCACCCTGTCCAAAGCTTTCTGATTATCAATCCATGCCATACACAAATTTTTTTTCCTGCATTTACATTCTTGTAGTATTGTTTTTGAAATTAGCAGCTGATCTTTGCATCAGTTTGATCCACTGCAGCACCCTTGTGCTCTTTCGGCATCATATTTTCATCATCCATATATTTTTGCATACGCCTGCTTATAATAGATGTCATAAGTTTGTATTATTATTATTATTATTATTATTATTAACAGTAGCAGTAGTAGTATTATAGTAGCAGTAGTAGTACTATAGTAGTAGTAGTAGTAGCAGCAGCAGTGGTAGTAGTAGTTTGTAAGATTCTTCAGTAATTGTCACAACACAAACACCAAGCATGAACAAAATCCAACTACTTAGATGCTAGATGAGTTTTTGGTCTCAACAACAATTAAAATATATTATAATCTATTATAATCCTACTACTACCACAACTTTTCTGTAGAAGCATGTGAGAAAATAAAAATAACCTAAATGCTTGTAGTGCCTGTTGTGGGCTTGAAGCAGAATTTTTATTCTATCCAGAGGCGCTACTGCAGTCTTGGAGCACATCCCAGCGACTCCTGGAAACAGATAAATATATTCAATCAGTTTTTCAAATATGTAAAATGCTGTTATGAGATAAAAGTGATACCGTTACAGGCCTGGTGTGGCCCAGAGGGTGGGTAGAGGTATAGCTCTACTCTTCCATAACAGTGGCACTAGAAGGGGATGAGTGGTCAGCAACACGCCTGGCTGCACTTACCCCCGGGAAAGACCCGGTACACATTTTACAAGAGGCTGGGTGGACCCCATGGTTGGTCTGGACGGGCAGAGGATTTGATCCTGGACCGTCCAACCCGTAGTCAGTCGCTATACTGACTGAGCTACCCAGCCCACACTGTTATGAGATACAAATTCAAAAACATGTTTTAAGACACGGAATTACTAATGTCTTTCAGTTCATTGTCATACACAAGTAAAATTTAAAATACCAAAGCAGTAAATGATAAGACAATGCCACTCTTTTTCATAAATTAATGAACTCAGCTACTGATAAGAAACTAAATGTTCTATTCAAGTGGTCACTAATCATGTTCCACATATGGGTTCCAAGCACATCAAGACAGAGTATGTTTCAGCCCAAGGAATGCTACAAGATTTTGCACAATTATCAGTAAACAAGGGTGGAATGAAACCTGCTTATAATGTATATTGGTACTGCCCACAGTGTGTTAAAAAATGTGTACAACAGTTTTAAGTGCATGCCACTAAGAGTACAAGGTGGTACCACTGGACACAAGATTGTCAGGAGCACAGCCAGGAATATGCAGCCAAGTAGACGTGATGCAAGATGGTGTACAGTGAAGTGAAGAATGTGCTGTCAAAATATTTTATCAAACCATAGTTGTGTTACAATGAAACATAGTTATAAAAAATTTCTACATTAAACAGGCACCAGCAACATCCGCAATCAGCTGTCTGGTATAGACCATTAGTTAGCATCCGGCCAGTCTAAAGACTGTACAATTGAACTGCTCCAAGGCATATTTTTGAGAATTTCATTATTCAAAAACTAACATATGACCTACACAAAAGTCTGAATTAAGTGGTGGTGTCTGCATTAAGAAGAAAGGTATGTGGGAAGGCACAGATCAACAGGCACACAGGATAATGCTGTTCATGAACATGTAGCACTGTTTCAGAGCCTGAGAAAAACCTGTGACACAATTTGAATGAAGTCATCCTGTTGTGTTATCTGAATATTAAATTTATTACAAAACGTTTCCGTCAACACAACTACTATTTAAAATATAACACTACTGCGACATGTTTCGACTTTTGACAGTCATCATCAGGCTGATCTAAGAACCGTTTAACATTTTACAGGTTTTATTTTGCGCATTTGGGATCCCATATGCCTTACACCATATAATATTGTTAGATAACTTATCTACAATGCTGTTGTATGTAATATAATGCCCGTGCTGTGATTGAAGCTATTTTCTGGCCGTTCTTCCACTACGTGACTCTCTGCAGGGGGGGGGGGTTCTTCCTATTGTTTCATTCACTTGCGCTCCTGCCTGTCTCTGCTTAAAGTGTGGTGCAGTCTTTATAATGTTTTCTATCTGCAATTGTGGAATCGGGTGTTTTTAATACATATTATGCTGTGGCATTCTGAGTAATGCTGTGTGTGTAAGTTATTAGTGAAGTGCTACTCACAGCCTTACGAGGTGGCTGCCGCCTTCTTTAGAGTGGTGGTGGGTCGGGTTGGGCTCCTATCCCTTTGTAGCGTACCCTTCCTGTGGGGGTGAATGGCTTCTCATGACTGAGCTATTTTTGGGTGTTCTGTTGCTGGAGTGCTGTGTATCTCTCATAGGGGTCCTGTTGTATTATGGTTTCGAATATTTTGTTTCCTCTGACCGTTAGCTTGTCATTAATTTGGTTTCTGGTCTTGGTTTCCTTGTATATGTGGAAACTTTCTAGTGCATCCAGCTTCTTTCCCTTTCCTGTGAGGTGGACTATCTCCATTATGTCTTCCATGTTTCCGATTGCATTTTGTTGTCTATGAGGTGTTGCGCGAATTTTGATATACTATTGTTATATTTAAAGTACCGTATGTGTTCTTGAAACCTAACTCTGAACGGCCTCCCTGTCTGTCATGATGGTAATACAAACATATACAATGTACTAGAAGATTTCAACAACCTAGCCCCCAAGTTAAAGTTCACTTTGGAGGAAGAACAGAACCACAAGATTAGTTTTTTAGACGTCACTATAAAGAAGACCCAAAAAGGCCTGTCATTTGAGGTTTATAGAAAACCCACAACAACTGACATTATAATACCCAATGACTCATGCCACCCCAATGAACATAAAACAGCGGCCATCAGGTACTACCGCAACAGGATAGATACATACAGTCTAACCCCCGAAACCAAAGAGAAAGAGAAAGAAACTATATGACAGATCCTAGCCAACAATGGATATGACACCCACCCCACAGAGATGCTACACAAAAAGAAAAGACAAAACCACAATGTACAAAAACAAAAATGGGCAAAGTTTACATACATTGGTAAAGAAACCAGATTTATCACTAAATTATTCAAGGACACAAACGTAAGGATCGCGTTTACCATAAACAACACAATTGGAAAACGCCTCGCCATGGAACAGAAAACCCCCCAGTGCAAGTATGACAAAAGTGGTGTATACCAATTGACATGCCCTGATTGCAAAAAGAAATACACATGACAGACAGGGAGGCCGTTCAGAGTTAGGTTTCAAGAACACATACGGGACTTTAAATATAACAATAGTATATCAAAATTCGCGCAACACCTCATAGACAACAAAATGCAATCGGAAACATGGAAGACATAATGGAGATAGTCCACCTCACAGGAAAGGGAAAGAAGCT
>Ga0123354_10001665_pt1 | contig 27692 bp, 11 predicted proteins | sample TergutLab28metaG_2_FD_97872 | JGI IMG/M metagenome (GOLD analysis project Ga0123354, IMG submission 97872) | Labiotermes labralis P4 segment gut microbial communities from Petit-Saut dam, French Guiana - Lab288 P4 | ecosystem: Host-associated > Arthropoda: Insects > Digestive system > Gut ... | reverse complement strand
TGTGGCCTTCAGCACAGTTTTCCAGGCATTTCTCACATCGTTTCTTATTGACTCCGGATACAAAACACCAATTCAAAATATGGATGAACTGTTCGCTTCAGGTATTAAACTTGCCTACCCAACACAATACAGTTACATTTTCGAGCGAGGTGATGAAACGGAATTAACAATGTTACAACGAAATTTTGCCGATTGTCCTTCATATAAGATTTGTGTGAACTGGGCAAAATATCAGAAGAATGTGTCAATTTTGATGATGGATTCGAATGCCGAATTATTGTACGATGTTGGTTTTTTTGTTGGTGATAAATCAGAACCCTTGATGTGCAAGTTAGAAGACGGGGTAATTTATTTCACCGGCCTACACATGGTAATGTTTCATGGAGACCCACTGTTGAAGCGAGTTAATGAACTTATTGCTCGTTTTTTTGAAGCAGGTCTGTACAATTTCTGGATTACCATCTTCACGCGAAGAGGTAAATTAAGCTCTCGAATAAAAGCTATCTTTAACCCGCTTGATGGATATTACAGCTTCAACCTGTATCACTTGCAACCAGCCTTCTATATCCTTTTGTTTGGCTGGTTTCTCAGTGCCCTCTGTCTTGTGGTCGAGTTGATGTACAATTGCGTAAAAAAAAAAAGAATATGCATATGAAAACCAGGCTTTTGCTACGTAGTTTTAAATTACGGTGGAGTTTACAAAGTACTTGGTGACCTACAAATCGCCAGCCGGTCCACTTGCTTGTTGCTGAATATTTAAATATCTATAAATATAATCGATAGGAATGAAAGAGCTGTGAAATCATTCTCTAGCTCATTTGATTTATCACAGACGAAATGAAGAACTTTAGTTCCTTATGACATATTATTCAATATTTTTTATTGTTTACCCTGAGCAAATCCCTACTCTGTAACCAGGGATTAGGGATGAAATATGCACTTTTTTTTAAATTTACTTGATCGAGTTTATTCGTGTTAGAATTAATAATTTTGTATAATTCGTCATAGCCAGAAGAGATTCAAGTTTTAAAAGTTCTGGCCAATAGTCTTTAAAAATGTCCGGTGATATCCGCACCTGTATGAATTGAAAGAAATTTCCTAATTTAACTTTCGTTATGTGCATTTGTTTGCACACTTCTTCTGCGGAACTCTCCGCATATCTACCCTTATACTTAATCTGGAATTGAAACGATACTTATGTTCACGTAGCTGTTTGATTGTTGGTTTCTTTGTGTTACCGAAGTTCTCACCGACATAACACTGATTTATTGCACTAATTGAACAACCTGTACATTAAGTTGAATTGCACGCAATAATGTTTTGCGAAATTGACACCACATGTTTCCCTAACATAAATGTGTATCTTTGGGGTTTGTGTAATATTTGATCTGATTTCTCTGAAGTGTATTTAACGACGCTCTTAGATGCAAACAAAATACTTTATAAAATGTACTTCTGGTTCATAAATATTGACTTGAATCAATCCGTTGGAAACAGGTCGTGTTAATTTTCAGGAATATTTAATATATATCCTGAGAAAAATCGTGTATATTATTGTCACTGTAGCTCTTTTGCAGATCGCAGTTCCAATTTAACCACTGCAACAATGAACTATGTATTTTTGTAACAGCTTTTCCGGACTTTACGTGTGATAATGCGTTCTGTGTCAGTGATATGAAAGAATGAAATTAAAATAATTCTGAATACATTTGCATTCTTAATTGACGATAATGTCAATCTGTCTTATTAAGCAGCATGTTTCGACCTAAATTATGACTTCTTTCTTTTAACAACTTTAACATAGAAAGAGGTATATATATATGCAGTTAGGAAAGTCGTTGCAATATTATTAAAATGATAACTTTTATGTTATATTTATTATTAAATGTACTTTATATAATGCATTATTATAAAATTAGACATTTTATTTTTAAATATATTACAAAAAGTAAATTATCCTTAGTAAAGCACACATTAATTGAGGCTGATTTTCATTTCATATATTTATATATCTTTAAATTTTATTCATTACATATACCACACAACTGAAGTGATGTAGTTTTGTTGAAATATTTCACTGTTTTACAATAAATAAAAGTTTATTTGACAACAGAATTTATCGTTAAGTTCTTTCTGATTTATTTCCAATATTTTGTTGTGGAAATTCAAATCCAAGGAATTATTGCAACCTTAAATAATGGCAGCATTATCATCCTGATCGCTGGTCTGCCTATCAAGATACATGAGCTAAGTCACATCCCACAGGACTGTAATTATAAATATTCTGAATATTTCTGAAACCTCAGAACCTAACATGTCCGCTGTCCGCACTTCACCATCTCCGAAAATAACCCTAAACAATATGCTGGACAGAAAGGAATAGACGAACAAATGGAAGCCACAGCTTATTGCGAGATTAATGATTAATTACACAAAATTTTTTATTCTGTAAAACTTAATTTCAGGAACGTGACTATCTGTCATTCACAAATGTGCAGGCACATATCGTATTATGAAAACCGCTCTTCATTTTGTAAATTTTCTCGTACTCAGAAATGATTGTGTTAATTTATATATTATCTTTAGAAATCAACTTGGAAATTTCATGACACATAACGTTATTGGATATTATAAGGAAGTGAAAATGAATTAGAAAAAAAATAGTTAATTAATTTATTGAATAATTAAATGAGTTCCGTATAATAAGTAAACATTTTACAAACTTAGAAAAATATCCTGTAGCTCTTAAGCTTATCTCCTATATGCACATTGTAACTGTTGAGTTTCTGAATCGCACCTTAAAGACTCACAATTACAAACGCAATTGGACTCTCACAATAAAATAAACTCTATTAGACATACAATTTTAAACACACAATTTGAAACACCGTAAGCGCCACATATATAGACACATACATTTAGGCACACAAAATTACACCCACAAATTAGACACGTAAAATGAATCACACTGAGCCCTCGGGCACCTCACCGACAAGTTAGAGGGTACTTGTGGACGATCCGAGGACTGACACACACATCGCTATCGGTCATTTGAGCAATCGGGCCCCAATCGCGAGTGGTCGAGTGGTAAGGATGTTAGTGTAAAGCACACAAAGATAATAAATAAACAAGCAGTTGCATTATGAACAGTATGACATAATATAAAAAGGAAAAACTTTATCCAAATCTGACAAAATATATCAAGCCCGAAGCACTTAGCGTGTGAAATAATTCAAGTCAAACAACACAAAGACATGCACTGTAAAACAAGCTTAAGCCCACTACTTTCTGAGTATTCAGCCATACAAATAAACAGTACAAGATCAGTACACTTGGCCCAGGTAGCTTCACAATAAATCGGCCAACATTACTTAAGCTTGACAGTTAAACACACTCAGGCTGCGTGTGCACGCAACACGCGTACAGAACAAAGTACGTACAAATTAACGTGGCCCACCAAGACATAACCCTGACTTAACAAACAGTTGTGGACCCATATTTGTGGCGGCAGGCTCATGCCGAACCCCTGTGGGAGGTTGAACATCGGCGAACGTCGGGAACGATAGAGAGTTAAGAACACCGAGCAAAATTTGAAATGAAGAAACGCCAAACTAACCTTTCACCAGGCGACCATTCCCGAGCGCTGCGTTCGTCTCCTCAATGACAAAATCTAGATGATGGAGCCTCCTGCTCCAGTCCGGTGCTTCAGATGAGAACCCCAAAGGGGAAGACGAAACAAGAAATAATGACTAACGCTAAAATTACAACTCATAACCAAAATTTAGAGCGACGCCCTCACCTTTCACTTGTACGTCGAGTGGTCATTGACCTGGATGATAACCGTGAAGAAGAGGGAAGGAGGGAAGAAACGGTTTCTGAGCTCGCCGGAAGGCAAGGTCACGTTTTGACATTGAACCGGACGGTTCAACACAAATAGACTCATACAGATGGCACAAAAATATATGCACACACACACAACCGTATACAATAAGACACACAAAATTAAACACACACACACAAATAGACACACATAATTGGACATACCCACACATAAATATACTTATAGATAGAAATTTGGAATCACAATTAGACAGACCTAATTAGACAAATATGTTGCTTGTGAAATGACGCTAATACTGCGCTAGTTTTCACATGTGTACTACATTTAATTTTAACAGCTAAATGAATACGGTTTCTGTGGCTTCCAGAATTTAGACAAAAGCCTCGTTTTTTTTGTAGTACAATGTAACCTTGCTGTCAGTTTGTAGTATTTGACATTGTAAAATATTCTAGTTCTGAGACTGGTTTACACTGCTGGAAAAAAAGTACGGATGCCTCGATCTCAGAGAAAGGAATGTGGCTGAACTACACAATATGAACCGTTGCCAGACCGGTCTTTGATGCCATATTATTCGTGCAACTGCTTACAGAAAATGCTGGCAAATTTTTTCTGTCTAAAACCTGTATGAAGATCTGCAAATTATTTGGCATTTATTATGTTTTCAACTCTCCAAAAATTAAGATTTCACTTTTCAACATATTTTGTATGATTAAAATTATGGTTATGTGAATACAGTATCTTTAAGTTTTTGGGCAGCAGGGAACGAAGGAAATTCCAAAAATTCTTTGGTTTACGATTGTTTTCAGAGATAATAGCACTAACATATTTATATTTACAAAAAATAAGAATAGAGAATAACTGACATTAACGACGTATCCTTTTGGTCTGTCGATGGTATTTTGTTGTGTAGCACAACTTTTCATCATCCAGCAATGATCACCTAAAATGACAGTGCCCCTTTTCGCTTTGTATCTGTGCTCCATCACCGAAATATCTTGATGGAAGCGCTCCACATGTCCGTCACTCAAGGCAACAAAATTTAATGGAAAGAAATACAGGTGTGATAATAAAAAGTGCATTTTCAGCGACATGTTGCACCTCAAGTGTTCATACGAATCCATCAGATCTTTTACAAGTTATCTGACATTTTCAGGTTTGAAATTTCCAAGAAAACAATTCGAAACCTTTTCAAAAGTTTGTCATGCTGCTTTCTCCTAGTCACTTAACATTGCTTCAAACTGCTGGTAATTTAAAAGTTTGTCTGATTTGAGGACCAACAAAAACATCTGCTTTTATTTTCTCATAAGTGAGCCTGACGGAACTTTTACACGTAAATACGTAAATGTTGGTCCCTTCTCAATCGAAACCTTTATAAAATTCTCCATAAGACACAATGAAATATGTATTGGTGAAGGGAAAATTTTGCTTGTCTTTATCAAAGGCTTATGTATAACATTTTTCATTCCAGGTGTTAAGGATTGTCTGTGGGGACAATGTTTCCTAGAATAGTGGGTACCTCTGGCGCGACTATCCCACTCACACACGAAACAAGATTATTTGGTTTAAACGGCTTGCACTCTTAATAAACCGGCGATTACTTTAAAATCACCACATATCTCCCACTGGTTCTTTTGCAGGCTACTGCAACCAGGATGTTCTTCATAGTTGTATACGTTTCTTTTGTGTTAGGAACATATGACACAGGAATGGAAATCAAATTATTTCCATTGTGTAAGAAGACTGCATTAAGACTTCCCTTTGAAGCACCAATGAATAGTCCCCACTGCTAAGGGCTGTGTCTCATATGAATTGCATCCGTCAGATTATCAATGTCTTTGCAGTAGGTGATAAACCTACGATTTTAAAAAATTCCTTGAATTCTTGTTTTGTGGTGCGAAATTTCACTTCACGCAGTGCTGCAGTAAATTCCACTGATGTAAACATAAAGCCAAATAATTCTGCTTTATTTTTGGCAGTTCGAAACCCCTTTACATGTCATTGAGCTCAACTTCTGTGATCTTATGCTAGGACGAGACTGTGCATGGCAAGAAGTCTGCATCTCTTGAAGCTGATGGCTGCTGTTCTTCGCTGTTTGAAGAAACACTGTCTTCGTCATCAGACTACATAGCAAAATTTGTCGGGAAGGAAAGTAGGTCCATCGTCATGATTGTTTCTTCATTCACATAGGATTTTCAATAGGGAGCACCATGCAGAAATAACATTCACTACTGTGATTGGTAGGCACCCTCCAACCCATGGACACTCCAAACAGTATACAAGGTCTATTTCCATTCACCCACGCATTGAGTTTGAATGAACACGTAGTGTAGCACACGTGTGGTGATCATTATTTTTCTGGTCCCCTACCTTACAGCAGAAATACAAGAAATGTGCCTTTTTTACAGTTGGAGCGATGGAACACTTCCTTGAGGCAAATGTCACTTCTCCGCAAATAAAGAAAAAATTATCTCCGTTATTTACGCACTTCCGGCACTTTTTTATAAATATAATTCACAAGCTATGACAGTACAATGCCAGATGCAAATATCATGACACACGTCTCATGAAAGAAACTGGGGACACCATCTAAAATACGAGAGCTTTCGCACAACACTTAATAAATAACGAAGAGTTTTGCCAGGCAACAATTTTATTGATCACAAGGAGAAACACTGCAGCGAAAATATCCCAAAACGGGATTTCATCTTAGTATGAGCCATACGGCGCCCGCTTAGAGTGTTGCCAAAGTTTGAAGACGGTGAGCTAATAATTAGTTTTAAAAAAGTGAATTTCACGCCATAACTGTAACTCGAAAACTAGAACTAAACTGAAAATTTTTATGTCTTTTCGAAATCAGTGGCCTCAAATTAGTAATTTACATCCAGTCCCTTTCCAATAACACTTTGCGTGTTACACTGTGTTATTCGACGTTCCCTGCCAAACTTTTCACAAGCGGTTGTAGCCTGTATTTGAACTGCGACCTTCACACACAGTATGTACCTACACTGTGCCTGTATTCAGTCTCTGTATCAATTGTTAATTTGTAGGTAAGTATTGTGGAACTGTGAGATGGATGTGCAGTGTAGGTGGCCAAGTTTCCTAGTGACATCTCGTGTTGATGTGCGGTACTACGTCGATATGAGTGTCTTGCAGACACAACTTACAAATTATGTTCAAAAGAAATAGACAGTTTGAATTTGTCAAATTTTCGTGGCAACACACTTCGAATTTGTATATAGTTTAAACAGGTTTTTTTAGCAACTTCCTACGTAAAACTGTTATATATAATAACATTCATTCCTTCATATCGCTCTATATTTCTTAGAATTAGTCAAGTAGTTTGCATGTTTCAAAGAGTTGTTTCGATTGATATCGATATGAACAACAAACGTCAAAACTGTTCCTTATTGTAGGATGCTTCTACTAGGTGTCACTGGAGTGCAGTACTATTTGATTTAGGCATTTCTTCACGCGAAACTGAATTGTATTCGGCATTGCGGGGACGAAGGAATGGGTGAATTGAAAAGGTGGTTTGAAAGGGACGAAACGAAGATATTTACAGTTGTTTTTCCGGTTATGTTCAAGGTTTTAGACCAGGTTTTATTGAAAAGAAATACAGAAGATCTCTGGTCATTTCTATACTATAAGATATTAGGACTGATATTCTGCTATAGTGTGTTACAGATTGGGTTATCAAAGTGTTGGTTGAGACTAATTAAATGTTAGTAATGTTACATTTGTTAATAAATAATTTTGTGTCAATGAAATATTTGTAGTTCACATAATTAATTGTGGAATTCGTTACAATTTAAATTTCTCCCCATAATTAAGGCGATAAAACAAGGAAACAAAATATGGTAGAGAAGGAAATAAAATGGTTAATTTTAAATTTTGGAAAGGCCTGATAAGAGGAAATATAAATCGAAACGTTACAGCGTCTCAGCGTGATTCGGGTCATGTAATGAAGACAATAATCATCAGAATTTCTTTAAAAAGTGGGATTTATTGGGTAGGTGGGAAACAACAGGAGTTTTAAAAAAATCATTCGCGAAAGAGAAAATTAATGGGTTCAGTTCCTTCTTCTGGTTGTAACCGTTTCTGTTAAATTATTGTCGATTTTCATTCAAAAGACCAATTTTCCAGTACTCCATAATTTCACATATAACGGCTTTTGTATTAAGTCTATAAGGAGGTGCGCTCTTCTGTGCTACAACGTGACTCAAAGACACGGTCACTGTTATGTTAGTAGGACAAAATGCCTAACATTCATGAAATGACATTCATAACACCTACAAAAGAAAAAAATCAAAACTACTGACAGTATTCGAACCCACAATCGCAATAAGCCAATGGCCGTGGACCAACGCCTTAGAACGAGGGACCACTGGGATCGGCAATGGTGTTTGTTAAAGATCACAAATATTGCTTTCCGCTAATTACGCACTGTCCTACATTCCGTGTTACGTTCATATACTCTCAGTAGAGAGGTGTTCTGAAATATTACAACAACTTATTGTGACATATTAAATAAATTAAAGCCTTTTACGAAAAATAACTTCTTAATTTTTCACTTTTTGTATAATTTCTCTCTCGTTTTTCCTTTACCTTGCCGTGTTATAAAAGACCATTGTGACGTCTCTTTCGTACATAATAAAATTTGTTACCCAACTGGTTTCCTCTATCAAGCAACAAAACACCCGATTTACTAGTACAGATTAACTTTTATTTACAAATTTTTCAAATACGTTTATGGGTGTAAAGCAATTGACATACATATAATTTGCAAACATTTATTAGTTCTGTATAACTTTTAACGTAAAATAATTCCTGGTATCAATACCTCATGCTTCAAATTCACTGCTTTCGAAACCGCATGGATCAATAATGACAAAATTAATGTATATCAGTTTTAGATCCACAAGGTCTCCATCATTGCAAGATGACTATCTTCAGAGCGAGTCTCAGTCCAACTTCAGTCACTTCACTATCACCTACTAGGCAGGAGCTGACGAAAACCAGATAGTGGCGCCTCCACCTCTCTGCAGAAACACACTGATCTACGCCCTCACGATTTTGCGCGCACTCCTGGATTGTAGCTTAAGTTAAGTTTGACTAATGTTACCTAAATTTAAAGCCCTGGGATTTTTGGAATCTATCCTTATATACAAGTCTTGTGACTCTGTGTTTTTAGACTGAAAGTGTAAGGAAAATTTGACTTACTTTCTAATAAAGTCAAGCAGCGTCGTCCAGACTAACCCTGCGTCTTTACTGTTCATTCCAGCGCAAGTCCCTAGCAGATTTGATGGTCTCTTTGAATCACAGAATCCCCTTGTTATATTCAGTAACACGTTTGTTTATCTCCACATCTTGACACAAAGCTATTTGTCGTTTGAGATTCCTTTGGCTTTGTTGTTTATTCTGGGAGTTTGTACACGTAATTGTTGAAATGTAAATTGTTTGGGCTTCAGATTCAAATTGGTACCGCTTTCAGATTAATTTGCTATGCAGTCAATAAGCTTACAGAATTGAGGACAATAATTTGTATAGTCAGATTATTTACAAATTTAAGTAAAACAATTAATTACTTGCATAATTCAATAAAGAGCTGCACAATTATTTAAACAAACTTCATTATTTAAGTGGCTGTGAAGTAACAGAAGTGGCGTAAAATTTTAACTTTGCACATTCTTTAATCTCCGAAATGATATTTGTGGTTGTTTAACTCCACGACCTAGCCAATTTACACCGACAAAGAAATTCGATTCCCCTTTTTACTGGAGGTGCAGGGTTTTCCGATGCGCTCAGTTCGGTACAGAAATTCTAATCTCTACTGGGTACACATACCGTCATGTTAACCTTTTTTAATTAAGTAAGGCTTAATAGATACTGCAGGATTATGCAAAAGAAAAAATCACCACATTCAAGAGGTAATTGTCTCTAATTACTGCTGTATTTCAGAATAATATATTCACAGAATGTGCCTAACAACAAAACATATGTCTGCATAGAATGTTATCAAAACCTCAGGCAGCAAATTCCTGATATATGAAAATTAAGCAGTGGGCAAGTACAAAATTATTCAAATATTTTGGAATAATATGAAATTAAAAATTTCGCCCCCAAACCATTCATGTTACTTTCAATAATTTAACATAAATTTAAGGCTGCTCAACATATCGACTTGCAGCATAGAAGACCACTTGAGCACTTGTATTATTGAGCGTGGAATTAGTACGAAGAGCGATTATTGCGTCCTCCACCTAGCTTAGATTTCTTCTGAGAAATTTATCAGCATACAGTGACTTCGAAATTAATGACGCATTTCCGAAGAAGGAATATTTTATTGTGGATAGGCTTAGTGTACAAACCCTGTACTTTTCTCGCTACATAAGTCTAATCTTCTCAAGCACACATCATAACCGTGCTGTGGCAATAAACATGTCGAGAATTACAGTGGCTTTGCAAATTTCGCTCTGTTACCGCCAACAGCAACGCGAAAAAAAGAACAGTAAAATAACTTCGGTCTGGAAAGGATATGTTGTCAAACACAACTATGTCAATTTAGATGTTTTAATGATTTGTCTATTATAGTCATTAAAATATCTTAATTGATACAGTTGTTTTTAAGTACATATCCTTTCCAGTTTTCACAAACACAACGGGGATTACACACTTCCGAGCAATTCGGTCAAACAGAACTCAATTTCATAAATTGCACAATGCGCTATTACATGTTCCGACTCGTAAGAAATCGTCATTAGGCTATTCTAAAAAACATATGGAACACATCAGTTCTTTAGTTTTTCCGTAACCCTTCAATATTTGAGGGTTTTATTTAGTTTTTATGAATTGCCTGATTATGATTCCTAAGGAATCGAAACATGTAGCAGAGTACAGTGCCACTTGTTGAAATGAGTATGACTGAAGTGTTAAATTGTTATTTTAATGTTTCCTACAGAGTGGGATGCCTCGTAAAACATTCTGAAGACTGAATGACGTATAATGATCCAAACATATTTTATGAACTGATCACGCTCCATATTGCACAGCTGTTTCTTACAAGCTAAATATTTTAATTATTCTGCAGAAAATTTTTCGATAGGAAATTTCCAACAAGACAGATGATGTACACAGAAAATAATACTGAGACACCTTCGCGGAAAATTGTGTACCTTGGAAAAGAAATAAATGTGGAATGTAGTTTTTTGTAGCCGTAATTTTCCGGCATGCGAAACACGTGCGCAGTAATTTATGGTAATCTGTAGCCTATCGTACTCTTCTATATGTGTTTCACCTTAACTCATAAACGGCTCAATTTTTTGAAACAAGTTATTAAGCATAAAATATGTGTTGAGATTTTCTTTACTAGTTTTTTTTAAATGTTTCTCATTCTTTTAAGAAATCGGAGAACTATTTTCGTAAATATACATTGTTTTAAACAAATATTTCGACTTTTCTTTTAATGTTTTAAATTAACTGAATTGTTTTAAAAAATTTTCTCAAATCCTCTAAATTTAAATATAATGCAAATTCTTCTTTCGGTAGACGAATAGTTCCACGCGGACGGAGCGACATGACAAAGCTAATAGTCGCTTATCACATTTTGGAATACGCCTAAGTACAAGTCGAGGTTCAGGGACCATTTCCTACAGAGCCCTTTCAGACACACTCCTTATTGGCAGTACAATTTTCTCTAAGGCTGTGATGTATAGGCAGATACCCGTAAATAAAAAATTATTTAAACCTTTTACTTTGACGTCTAAATGTCTATGTGGTATTAATTTGGAATAATTTAAAAAAATTTATCTCTTTCATCCACAATTTTTGTTTATTGATTTTCCATATATTTAAAGTAGGAATGAAGTTTTGATATCCGACTTTGCTTTTATTGGAGGACGTCCGATTTCTTAGCATGTTGTTTCTTGAAACCACTGTTTTGCTTTCACATTATGCCTTATTACGACAGCTTGTCCTGCAGCTACAGCTGTCTTATGTCTTATTGATAAGTAAATCACTCAACGGAACGGTTTCTTTCAGAATATGCTCTTAATGGTAACAGAACTTTAGATATTTGCAAAAGGAACGTTTTCGATATTGTTACTGCTCCAGAAATTAACTGTAACAGAAAATAATGTAGGCAGCATCCAGCTTCTGTTACTTGGGACAGCTACACATGAGTGTAATAGATGCAAATATATACAGAAAAATTCTCGTTGATTGTTGCCTCCTATTTTGTAAAATTTATGTAATTTTTGCTATATTGTTTTTTGTGACGAAATAAAATTGTTACTAATAACCAATGATATGTCCGTAATTCAATGATTTTAGTAAATTTGTGTAAAATGTTACTGTTTGAAAAACAACCTGATATTTGTAGAACATTTAAGAGCTTCAATATATCTGCACTTGTTTCGTACAGGATTTCCCAGATCTACTTTTCCGCTCTTCAATTTTTAAACTAAACCGCTTGTATTTGGAATCAAAATTACAACTCTTTTCCCTAACATTTTATGATTAAAATAAATGTTCTCTATTGGTCTTTTTAGTTGGTTGGAAATCCATAAACCTGAATACGTTCTTTGTGAGTCAATTTATTCTTGTAACCTAATTGACGGCCCTAATATTAAATTTCCATTCATAAATCTAGAGAAAAGTCTTTACTTATTGCTTATGAGAGAAGTGCTTTGTCTTATTTTTTACATTTCCTGTACCCATGGTCCAAATTTATGTCTTGTTAGAAGAAACAACCGTGTTTGCTCCTAAGAAAACGCTTTCTACTTGTTTCCAGTAGAACGAAATGTTATTGCGTTGCGATCGTGAGATTTAAAAAGTTTTTCTAGGACACCCGAAATAAAAATAATCAATACTATAATAAATGTCATTAAATTATGTAAACGAAATAGAATACTCTTTGCGCACTGGATTGTGAAGGCAGAATTATAGTTGAGGATCGTTTGGTGTGAGAGAGTAAGTGTGTGTGTTGAACAATTGTAGTTCTAAAATGAAGGACTGACACAAAAGAACATTCAGAATTTACAGAAGTTTGTTTTAAAGGGTCATCAAATAAGAAAAGGGAAATGCAATTCCTAAATTAATAGAATTTTAGAATTATAGGAAGAAAACGAGTTCCCTTGACAGTCGCTGGAAAATATAACTGTCGTGACTGGAAGTGAAATAACAGCAGCACAAAATTAAGCACTTTAAACAAAATATCGTGCAAGTCTATAAAACTACTGGATTTCACTAAACATGAACATATTTAATTTACATTCTAGGAATACCGTTATCGTTCACCCGCTTGTTGGATATTGAAGCTTCAACCTCTATCACCTGCAACCTGCCTTCCCTCTACCTTAGTTGTGCTTGTGTCTAAGTGCTTTATGCTTTTTGTTAGCGTTTTGTGCAATCGCTTTTTAAGCAAAAGAAATTGAAGTAAATATTGGTTGGGTTGAGACATAATTTTATTATGATGGTGGTTACACATCACTACGTCACCCACAACTCGCCAGGCAGTTCACTTGCCAGTTGCCAGCCAGTGAACTAGCCATGTTTATAAAGCGCAGCAATGAAAATGTTTGGTAATCTTTATCCAGCTCCTTCGACATCACTAAGATGAATTGTAGTTCTCTATCACAATATATTTAAAAGCGGTGTTACCTACACAGACCCAGTTTACATGTGGGTTAGTAAAATAACCAAGGAGAAATATGTTCAAATTGATTCAAATTCAATTGTTCGAATTGAGACGCCATTGAATTTTTTCATTTTTATAATTAGACAAGACGAGTATAAAACCAAATTGTAAACTCGCTGGCGAGTAGCCTGTAACACAGTCCCGTGTGATCCACGTCTGTATTAATTGAAGTGGTTTCCCTACTGAATTATCACTTCGTTAAGCTTGTTTGTTCGCACGTTTCTTCTCCGTAACTAACAGCAGAATTTCATTTGTACTATATGTGGAACAGGATCGGTACTGATATTCAGGATTGGTTTTTGTTTTCTTTGTGTTACTGCAGTTCTCACCGATATCACACACATTTATGTCGTCAGTGAACACCCTTTACGTTAATTTGCTTTGCGCGCAAAGTTAAGCTGAGAAATGAACAGCACATGTCGTGTAAAGTTTTGTCACTGTAGTTGTTGTGTAGTTCGTAATTCCATTGACACTACAGGACCGGTGAACACTTTATTTCTTGTAAGAGCTTTCCGCAATTTTATGCGTGGCATTCCTGTCTTTGTCAGTAATATGAATAAATGAAATTAACAGGATTCACAAGAAAAGATTTTTAGGGGGGACTATATGGTCCATCTGTCTGATTAAGTAACATATTTCGACGTAAATGATTATTTCTTCAACCTCTTAACTACTTTAAAGCAACACTATGCAATATATATTTATATAGAACGTCCTCCCAATTTTATTTATGAATATTTGATATATTATACATTTATTACCAAACACAATATATGATTCACTAATATAAAATTACTTAATTCTTGTCCTATTCTTGTTATTAAGAAATAAAAATCCTTCCTAAAATTGCCTCTTATTTAGACTGATAATCATTTCATTTATTTATAGATGTTTGGAATTTTGTACATGATATGTAATGCACGAGAAGAAAAGCTGTTATTTTCCTTCAATGTTTCATTCTTTTTACGAAACAAAACTAAATTTCACAACATAACTTTCTTTGCGTTTTATTTTATTCATTGCCGAACGAAGAAAAAAAGGCTGTAGTTCAAACCGCAACGTGTGTATGTATGTATCTATCAAACTGAACCATACGTGTAACTTCATTTAAACATTGAATGCATTGAGAACAGGGAGTCGAATACAGTACTTTGCTCCCTGAATTTGTAAGGCACAATTGTAGTTGCGGAGTGGGGGGATTTCGTTTATGTTTTTATCTTTATTATCATTTGTTGTGAAGTGCTAAATTGACTATTCAACAGTTCTCTTTCTTTCGATTTATACAGATGTGTCGACCACAAGAACGGAAAAAAGTGGAATCCAAAAATAAGAATAAAGAAGTATTCCTTTATTACTATTATTATATTTTATTATTTCTGTGTAGTCATATGTAATGTCGGGACATAAAAACTCAACAGTAAGCAATATATATAGCTTACAACATTTCTGCAAAACATGTGATACATTAACTTCTTCTTTTACTATAGAATGAAATTTTTACTTTATATGTCCATATATAAGAGCTACATTCAAAATATCTAAGTTAAGCTTATGTCTTGGAAACAAAATTAATACGACTTTTTGCTCTCTCAAAACCACGCAAAGATTGAACCAAACGTACTAACAGTTAGGTTTATCAGTTGTTTTAGCTTAAGGTATTCCTGGGATACGTTCCCCTTAGTCGGAAGTGAGACTTAAATACCAGCCCTTTTATCTCACAAACTTATTGTAAATTCGTCTGAAATTATAGATTTATCTTTCGAAATAAACTTTAGGGTCTTCAGCAGTGTGGCACCGTGTAATGATGTAGAATGTGCGAACTTTGTTGGGGAATGAGTTATTTTGAGCAGCATGCAATTCTGCAATTATTTTGATTTAAGTGCCTTTCGACTGTAGATTAAAGTGATCCGTTCTGATTCACAGGTACAAATGAAATTCTGTTGAATAAATGTAAGGATGAGAGGCAATTTTTGAAAACAAAAAAAATGGAAACTTCTCCATGTGAATGGTGCATATTCATGCATTCCTACTCTCTAAGAACACATTCGATTGATACAGTTCTTAGTTTCTATCAATGAACATCATTTTTGAAAATATTAATTCTCAATCGAGTGGAAAAGTTTTTATCCCTTTTGGGAACCTCAAAATGAATTATTAATTTACCACACTCAAATGACAGAAAATTTCTTTTGTATAACATATTACTTCTTATTGTAAGATGAATATCCCATCAAAACACATTTTATTTAATTTGAATGTGAAAACGTAATAAATCGATATTTATATTGTGTTTTTCTTGCTTCCTTTTCTAAACATGAATTTAAATACACTAACTTACATTCAGTATCAGATATTACTCTTATTTTTTCGAACACAACTCTCGTATGATGTATTTACAACTTCCATTTCCAAACAGATATTCGTGATTGAGAATGGAAGTCGTTTTCGATTGAAAGTTTCTTATCGATAGAGCCATAACACAGCGAGATGTGTTCTAGTAATCTAAGTACAAAACCTACACAAATAAGTTTCCAAATTTTGAAAGATGAAACTCTTGTAATTCACGAGTTTCTCAAACCTCTATTGGAAAAAATTTTAATTTAAAATTATTCTATGTACTTTCGTTCCGGTTAGTAATTAGGGCATACTTTTTAAAGCCACGTATATATAGTAATAAATGTAGGAAACTCTTAATCGTTTCCTGAAGGCCATTCGTTTCTGTTAGAACTAAATTAAATACAAAAGCTTTTTAACCTCATATTTAATGATATTTGAAGGATTCGAGGTTTCTTAAGATGTGTTTCAAAGTTTATTCTCTGCGACAAATTAAAGGTACGTGTGTTGTTATTGGTAAGATTAGTTGTATTTTTCGTTAGTTTTCTTTAAGATAATATATTTTCTTATTACCAAACAGAATAATCTCCAAACCTCAGGTAATCAGATAATGATTAGTGTTAATTTAATCTAAAAATTAATAAAATTGTCTGCAGAATCCACTAAGGCTTAATATAAGAAAATTACAAACTTCACGCTCAATTTTAAGTGCATAGATTTAAAACAGCCTTCATTGTACTTTCATTACCAAATTTTTAAAATATAATTTTTTCCCAACGAAAACACACCCAAAGATTCCATGTAGGTTTCAAAAGCTGAAATTTCATTGTAACACATCAGTCAATAATGCTCATTCCCGTTCAAAAGATCTTTATTTATACTTAATATCACCCCCCACACCCACACACACCATTATATACGAAGTACGAAATTTCATACGTGCGAGGGTGAAGATTTTTTCGAGTAGCTGAACACACACGACAAGCAACACACGCTCGAACACATTTCTGAAATTAAGAAAAATACCACTTGAAGGAACAGAGGAAAATGTACCTGAGCCTAAGGAGTGTACCGTGACGTTTTTGAAGTTGACTGAGTGTAATGGACTGAATTGAAAAAAGCATCAGGATGATCCGAGAACATTTATTGACACCAACAGCGAACAGCAAAAACTGGAAAAACACCACGAAGATTCTGGCATGCTTCACGACAAAATATTTGCATTTGTCACTGAAGATATCTTTAAATAATCGTCCAATAAATATGTCAACTTTCCCTTTAGAATCGTCTAAAGCAAGGCAGCAAGCATCCTCACAATTTTTGTCCAGTTGCTGTTGCTCGCTGTTCGTTACAGTCAGTGTTTGCAGACAGACAGCTGCTAGCTTCAGTCAATAGAAGCCACTCAGTCAAATTCAAAATAATCCTTACCCTCTCTGCAGGCTCAGGTTCAATTTCCTCAGCATCAACAAATAAAATTTGTTTCCAAATTTTCACAAGATTTTACAGATTGGACTCTTGGTATGGGAATTCAGACACTGGAAAAATTGTTTAGTCTACAAACAAACGAAATTTCCTTCGTCACAAAACATGGTGGGTTTGGGGGAAAACTACTTTCAACAAAGAAGAAAAGTCGTGTAAATTGCATTTATTATTTTGAGGGAAATAGCACAAATTCTTTAGGTGCTCCTTTATTGATTTCTGAAATTAAGCCTGCAGGAAAATGAAATTTCAAAATTTTTTCAAAAACAATAGAGAGAAAATGTTCAGGAAAAGAAGAATATTCATCTCCTATATTGAATAGTAGTAATAATTATACCTCATTTCACTTCAGAGTAATTACTATATGAATTAGAATTCCAGTTTCTTAATTTAGTAATGTGAAAGACACATTGTGATAAGAAGCCATTAAAATTTAAAAAAACCACTGATACAGGTAAGGAAAAAGATTTAAAATCAATCTAGGCGTTAAATATTTGGTTCTGGCAAATAAATATAAATCATACTATAAATAGAGGAATATCAACTGAAAGGGTGTTGTTTATTTTGCAGAATATAAAGTTTGATCATTTCTGAAAATTGAGATTTATAACTGAATTATTGTAAGCCAAAAGCATGATGTAATAGACAAAGCGTATAGCAGACAGATATACGTTAATGATATAGACAAAAGAATGAATCTGTTTGTGTACAGTTGGTTTCCATATCAATGGTCAGAACGTTGTACTGAAGTAAATGATATCACCGTACTGGACAATTGAGTTATTTCTACACAAGGGCGCTTCATCAAGGACACTTACTTGTTTCCACGAAAGATCAGTAACAGCTTCAACGGATGTCCTATGAAAGCATTTGTAAGGTACGGTCAATGGTATTTTACAAAGAAGTATGTTCAATACGATGATTCTAAAGGTAATGTTCGGACCCATGTAACAGGCTTGGAGTTTGATTTCATAAGATTTGTTTTGCAACAAATGAATATGAATTTCATTAACGTACCTTCACCAAAAGGTTTAGAAATGGACGTAGAATCGGTAGGTAATATAATTGTTGCTATGATTTCACAGAAATCTTATGTAGTTTTAGGTGGTTTAGGTATAAATTCTTTGTCTGTCTCATATTTTGAATACACAATTACCCACTACATGATGACAGTCCGCTGGTATGTACCAAGTTCTGTCAAATATCCAAGATGGAGCAGCATCTTTAGAATACTCTCTGTTGAATTATGGTTAGTTCTGATAATATCGATTGTGATTGCGGCCATTTCGACTACACTTGTTGGTCGATAGAGCTGGACGTTGGAGTGGCAAGGGTACAAGTCACTGTCAAGTTCGTTGACCAACATCTGGGCTGCCATTCTAGGGGTGTCAGTGTCAACGATGCCACGCACACCGTCACTACGTTCGCTGTTCCTCGCCTGGGTGTGTTTCTGTGTGGCCTTCTGCACAGTGTTCCAGGCATTTCTCACAACGTTTCTTATTGACTCCGGATACAAAACACCAATTCAAAATATGGATGAGCAGTTCACCTCTGGTATTAAGCTTGCCCACCCAACAGAATGCAATTTCATTGTCGAGAAGTGTGACGAAACTGAAGCACCAAAACTGCAAAGGGATATATTGAATTGTCTATCGTATGTGGATTTTACGAACAGTGTAATGTATCAGAAGAATGTTTCAAATTTGTTGCTTGATTAGATTGCTGAAGTAAATTACGCTATAACAATTTTCGTTGGCGAGAACTATAATCCCTTGTTGTACGTGTTAGAAGATCGGGTTGTTTCTAACACCGGCTAGCAATGATAATGTTTAAAGGAGCCTCACTTTTGAGGCGAGTTAATGAAATTATTGATCGTTTGTTTGAAGCAGTTCTATACACCTCCTGGATTTCCCTGTGCATGAATTTGCGTAAATTATACACTCGGAAGATAGTCATCGTTCACTCGCTTCATAGATATTATGGTTTCAACCTGTATCACGTGCAACCTGCCTTCTATGTACTTTTAAAGGGCAGGTGTGTGAATGTCCTCTGTTTTCTGGTCGAGATGTAAAATCGTGTATTAACCAAAAGATTCCGAAATTGATCATGTTTCTGTTTTGACATAAAATTTAATTATTACAATTTTACACAGGACTTTTTCACCTAAGACACGCCAGCCGGTTCACTTGCCAACTGCTATATTGATCACTATATGACTATAAACCGTAAGATTTAAAAGCTGGGAATTAGGTTCTTGCACGTCTGACACATGACAGAAGAATTGAAGAATTTTATTTCGTTATGACAAGATACTTACTATCTGTATTATTTACACTGAGCAAGTTTAATTGTGAAATAGTAATCTAACCAGGTAGTAGCGAGTAAATATATGCTGATTGCAAATTCACTTCATTCCACTTAGTCGCCTTCGAATTGATTACATTTTTTGATCCGAAAAGCGAATATAAATTCGAGTAGTAAACTGGCTGGCGAATAGCTTGTAAAATACTCCCGTGTGATTCACGGATATATTAACTGAAGTTTTATCCTAATTGAATTCTCAATTCTTTTGGCCCGTTTATTCGTACATTTCTTCTGCGGAATTTTCAACAGAATTCCTCTTATACCTTATTTGGAATTGGATCGGTACTTACGTTCATGTAGCGGATTGATTGTTTGTTTGTTTGAGTTAGTGGAGTACTCACCTACATCTAATAGATTTATGACCTTAGTGAACATTCATTACGTGAATTTCAGTTTCACGCACTAATTGTTTGAGTATTTTACAGCACATGTTTCCCTGACACAAATGTGTATCGTTTGAATTTGTGTAATATTTGAAATTATTTTATTATTATAAAGACGACTTTAGTGGCAAATATAATGGTTTATAACAGTAATTGTGGTCTATATAATTTAACTTGAAGTAAACACTTGGAAACACACCGTATTCCATTCGAGGTATATTTCAAAGAAATCCTGAGAAAAATCGTGAATCTATTTGTCAATTTAACTGTTACGCAGGACGTAATTCTAATTTTACCACTGTACAGATGAACGCTGTATTTCTTGCAAGAGCTTTCCCGAAATTTACGTCTGACATTCCGTTCTGTGTCAGTGATATGAATGAATGAAATTAATATCATTCTTGAACACAACTGCACTTTATGGACGATAGTGTAAATCTGTCTTATTGAGCAACATGTTTCGACATATATTATTAATTCTTCATTTTCTTAACAACTTTAAAATAAAAATGGGACATCTATATTTACTTACGAATGTCTTCCGAAAATTATTTAAAAAGTAAATATTGTTCATGAAATTTGTTATTAAAAATATACATTATATGATTTATTAATATAAAATTACATATTTTTTCTTCTACATGTTACAAAAATGAGAAATGTCCTTACAATACGGTAATTTTATTGAGATTTTATTCATTTCATGTATTAATGAAATGAAATTTTGTTCTTTTCATGTAGCACACAGGAAGAAATAATGTAGGTTTGCTGAAATATTTCAATGTTGTACACTAAAATTTTATTTCATTTCAGAGTTTAACGTTTAGTTTTTTTTTCAGATTTATTTCCGTCATTTTTTGGTCTAAATTAAAAACAAGAATTTCCTTCAACTCTGAAATTAAACGCTTCCTCATCGTCCGCAACGCTGGTCTGCCTTATTCACAAACAAGAGCTACGTCATAACCCACAAGGCTGTAATTACATAACATTCTCCAGAGTGATTACCTGAGACCTCAGAACTTAACATGTCTGCTGGCCGCACTTCACCATTGCCCATATTACCGCTAAACAATACTCTGTTCAGAAAAAATGGACGCGTAGCAGCACTAAAGAGACCACGGCTTATAGTGAGATTATTTATTAATTACACAAAAATTTTTTTCTGTAAATATTCGTTTCAGGATCGTGGGTATCTAGCATTCACATATGTATAGGAACATATCATATGGTGACGTCCGCTCTTCATTTTGTAAATTTTCTTTTACCCAGAGATGATAGGAATATTATATAGAGTTTACCGTTATAAATCAATTTGGGAATTTAATGGCACATAACTTTATTGTGTATTGGACGTAACACAAAATGAACTAGAGGAAAAAAATTGTTCATTAAAATATTGAATATTCGTTTGTTCTCAACCTCTGTATTAAAACGTAAAGTATCTTACACCATTAGACAAATTTATCTGTTTTATGCTGTCGCTCCTAATCCTATCTCCGGCATAATTATCCTAATTGTTGCGTTTCTGCCTCACATTCTTAGGCGCTCACATTTACAGAAATTAACACACAAAATTAAGTAAACTCAATTAGACACACAAAACTAGAAACAAAATAAGCCTCACATAAATAGACAAATACATTTTGACACAAAAATTTCGATACACAAAAATAGACACATATACACGTAAGTAGGGAAATTCTCTTAGACACTTAAAACAAGGAACAAAAAAATATTCACACAAAATTTGACACACAAGGTGAAACACACAAACAAACACGCACACTCACACACACACATACACACATATACATAGACACACTAAGTTGGAAACACAATTGGACAGTCATAATTAGCAAACATTTTGATTGTGAAATGACACTATTTGTGTAGTGCTTATCATATGGGCACTATCTTCAATTGTACTATTCAAATATATGAAGTTATGTGGCTTCCAGATTTGGGACAGGCGCCATAATTTGCGCAGTACAATCTACTATTCCTATCATTTTGAGGCATTTGACGTTGTAAAATATTCTGTGTGTGTGACGGTGATTTGTAATACAGGGAACAGAAAATTATGGTTTCCCCGATGTCAGAGAAAGGAACGTTTCCTAACGACACTATTCAGCCTTTTACCAGACACTTCTTTGATGCCATTTCATCAGCGCAACTGCTTTTCTGCAGAAGGCTCGCAGGGTTTTCCGTCTAAAACCATTATGAAGATCTGCAATGAATCTGCCGTTTACTATGCATTGAACCCTCCATAAATTAAGATTATTCGTCTTTCCTTGGGAAATATTTCAAATCGTGATGTAGCCTTTAGAAGAACTGTGAACTTTACAAGCAGCAGGTACTAACAATATGCTTGTATTCGGTCTATAATATGTTAACATGGAAGTACCGACTGTGGAAAAGTTAGATTGATTTGCAGCACAGGTGGCTCTGCACTCTAGTGCCATCTCGTAGCGAAGTGCGGCACTACGTAGATAGCAGGGTCTTGCAGGGACTTCTGCAAAGTAGTGCTAAAAATAAATGACAATTTGAATTTGTCGAATTTTCACGGCATCATGCTTCAAAACCTGTATATAAATTAAATATGATTTTTTATCAACTTCCAATGTAAAACTGTTGTATGTAACAATACCCTTTCTTTCATATCGCTCAACATTTCTTAGACTAAATCACGACGTTTGCATGATTCAAAGTGCTGCCTCGAATAATCTCGATATGATCAGCAGATGACACAATTTTTCCTTATTGTAGGATGCTTCTACTAGGTGTCACCGGTGTTGAGTGCCATTTGAATGAGACACTTGGTCACGCAAAGTGAATTATATAAGGGAACCGCGGGGGCCGAAAGTTTGGGTGAAATGGAAGATTGTTTGTGAAAGGGGCGAAACGAAAATATTTACAGGAATTCTCGCAGTTATGATCAAGGATTTAAACCTGGTTTTATTTAAAAAAGTTTAATAAGTTATCTGGCCAGTTCTACACCATAAGGTAGTCGGACTGATATTCTGCTATGTTGCGTTACAGGCTGGCTTATCCTAGTGTTGATTGATCCTATATAAATGTTAGTAATATTAACTTTGCAATAAAATAAATTTTTGTGACTAGAATATTTGTAGTTCAGACGATTAATTATGAAATTCATCACAATTTAATTCGCTCTCACATAACTGAGGTGATAAACATGGAAACATTAAACGTCAGAAAAGCACAATAAAATGGTTAAATGTAACTTTAAGAAAGCTATGTTAGGAGGAAAACAGAAATTATAAACTCAAAGCGCCTCAGCATGTTTCGGGGCACGTAGTGAAGGCAATGAACATTAGAAGTTCATTAAAAATAGGGGATTTTTGGGTAGTTGGGAAACAACAGAAGTTGCAAGAAATCCTTCGCGATGTAGCAAATTAAAGGTTCAGTCCCTTTTTCTGTTTGCAACCGTGTCTGTTAAGTTAAATTCGATTTTCATCCACAAGCCCTACTTAGGCGGACACTATAATTTCACATATAACGGCTTACATAAAAAGCACATAAGGAGTTGCGCCCGTCTGTGTTACAACGTGACTCAAAAACATTGTTACTTTTATTTTAGTAGGTCACAATGGTTAATATCCAGTGAACGACACACATATTGCTTCAAATTAAATAGAAGTTTATAATTGAATAGAGAAGAATAATAATTTTATTTACAATGAAAATTCGAGAGCCCCTTTTCATATCTCCTTCCCAGAATGTTTTGTTTCCCTAATTATATTTATTTTCTTTACTATGACGCAAGATCCCGAAGGTCAATGTGCTCCACATTATCGAGGATTCACGATTACCTTCAGATCCACCACATTCGTTAGGACTCCTACGGACTAGTGTTCAGCCCGATGTAAAGACAGCTAACTGATAATTCACACACAACACTCCCAAGAGAAAAACAACTATGCTACTGGCGGTATTCGAACCCACAATCCCATTAAACGAAAGGCCGCAGACGCACGTCTTAGACCGAGGGGCCACTGGGATCGGCAATGGTGTTTGTTACAGATAAAAAATATCAGTTTCCGCTAATTACGTACTGTCCTACATTCCGTGTTACGATCAAACAACCTCAGTAAGGAGGTGTTCTGAAGTATTACAGACACCGTATAGTGACACAATAATACAGATTTTTTTTATGAAAAGTAATTTTTTACGTCAGAGTGCCCTCTCGTACTTCCTTGTTTTTGCCGTGTTTGAAAATGAGATTTCGATGCACTTTTACAAATAAAACATTCGTTATCCAAGTGATAATTCCTAAAAGGCAACATACGCATCCTGGTTACAAGTACAGATTACACCTTTGATATAAAACTTCCAAATTTTTTTGGGTGTAGACAGCAATAGACATATATTTAAATTGCATTCAATTATTAGTTCTGTTTAAATGTTAAGGTGAAATATTTGCTGGTATGAATTACATTTTTGCATGCGCTACGAAATATCTGCTTAGGACAATTTTGTGGTTGAAAGGTAACTGTCTGTCAGAAGGAACTGTGTCACAGTGGCTCTACCTAATAACAGTCACATGACAGTTTAGTGGTCTTCACGTAATAAGCAACACGGTTCAGTACAAACGCGCAATTGGCGGTGTTGCTGTTCAGCAGTACGATGTTGTGCGCTGTGATATTGACAGGTAAGGGGGGAGTTTAATGCTGCCTTCTTATACTCTTTTCCCAGCTGCATATTCACATAAGTAACAATGGAATAACGTGAAATATCAATTCGAAAATTTAGTTATATTTGGAGAATATTATCTCGGGAGATGTTTTATATATATACAATGCTTATACGTTTCATAGGATCTTCCTGCTTTCGATATGAGGGCAGATACCGATCAATGTCTACCAAATTACACGGCGTCTCACCGCAAAGGGCGGAAGGCTTTACACACTGCTATAGAAAATGCATGGATCCATAAGGATAAACATCAATGTATATTAGGGTTACAATAACAATGTACTAATCATAGCAAAGGCCAATCCTCAGAGCGAGTGTCACAAGCATTCCGTTAGTCCTACCTCAGTCACTTCAAAATCAGCTGCTGCCTCAACCGACGAACACTGGACAATGGCTTCTCTACCTCTTCGCAGAAAATCACTGAACTAAGCCCACAAGATTTTGCGCACAGTCCTGGATTAAAGCTTAAGTTTAGATTGAATAAGTTACCTGGACTTAAAGGCGGAGGATTTGTGGAATAAATCCTGATATGCAGGTCTTGAGGCTCTGCGTTTCAGACTGAAAGTCTGAAGAGAATTTTGACTTTTTTTTCTGATAATGACTGGCAGCATCATCCAGACTAGACAAACGACTTTACTGAATCACTCCAGTGCACGTCCCTTACAGAGGTCAGGTTCTATTGCAATCACGCAGTTCCCTTGTACTAATCAGTGAAACATTTTTTATCTCTAAACATGTCATAATGTGACTTGTCTTTTGAGAATCGTTTGGTTTTGTTATCTATTCTAGGCGCATGTACACGTAATTGTCGTAATGTATTTTGGTGGGCTTTATATTCAAATTCGTACAGCACTGAGATTAATATTTTAAGCAGCCAATAGGCTAACAGCAATAACGGTTAATATTTGTGTAATTAGATTATTGCAAATTAAGAAAACAATAAAAAACTATCATAATTCAATAAAATGCTGCATATTTATATAACCAAATTTCTTCCTGTAAATGGCCATGAAAAAGCAGAAGTGGATTATTATATTAGACATGCACTTTCTTTAATCTCCGAAATGATAATTGTTGGTGATTAACGCCACGCCCTGGGCGATTTACCCCGTAAAAGATATTTTATTCCCTTTTTTAAAGGAGATTCAGGGTAATACAGTTCGGTCTCTTCCGTTTAGAAATTCCAATCTCTTCTGGGTGCACATAACCTCATTTGTACATTTTTACAGTATTTAAGGTCTAAGAAGTCACTTCAATATATTGATAAAAAATCACCGGATTCGAAAGGTAAGTGCCTGTAATTACTACTGTATGTCACAACAATATATTCACAGGATGTGCCTAACAACAGAACGTATGTCTGCACAGTTTGTTATCAAAACTGAGGCAGCAAATTCCTGATATAGGAAAACGAATAGTACGCAGACACAAGAAGGTGCAAATATGTAAAAATAAGAGAAATTTAAAAATTTCCCCAAGAAACATTAAATTCCCTTTTTGTAATTTGATATATTATTAAGAGTGGTCAACATATGGTTCTGCAGCATGGAAGGTTATTTGAGCACTGTATATTACTGAGATTGGGATTAGTACGAAGAGTGATTATTGCTTCCTCCTCCTAGCTTAGATTTTTTCTGTCAAATTAGCAGTTTAAAATGATTTAAAATGATTTAAAAATAATGGCACTTTTCCGAAGAGAAATTATAATACTGTGGATTGGCTTAGTGTACAAACGCCGTCCTTTTGGTGCTATATAAGACCAAAATTCTCAAACGCCCATCATGGCGGTGCTGTGGCAAGACACATGTCGAGACTTAAAACGCCTTTTCAAATTTCTCTCTGTTACAGCCAACAGCAATATGCAAAATACAACAGTAAAGCACTTCGGTCAAGAACAACCCAATTTAATAAATGTCACCCTTCGTTAATACATTTTTCGAATCTTAAGGAATCACCACTGGGTAATTTAAAGAGAACTTGAACTCATCATATCTTTAGTTTTTTTTCATTTACTCTTCAGTGAGTGATTTTTTTAGGTTTTTATGAATTGCCTGATGATGATTCCTCGGGAATCGAAACATGTAGCCATCTAGAGTGCCATTTGTTTAAATGTGTTTGACCGAAGTTTCTTATTGATATTTTACGTGAGCACTGTAACAGAGCATGATGACTCATATAATGTAAACTGAAAACTGATTATCGACTAATGGTTTGAAAATAATTTGTGAATCGATCACGATCCATATTGTGTAGCTATTTCTTACGGGCTAAGACTTATAGTTATTTCTGCAAAATATATTTCGATAGGAAGGATCTAACAAGACAGTCGATGTACATAGAAAGTAATACTGAGACAACTTCTGGCAAAATGTTTACCTTGGAGAAGAAATAATTAATGAATAGGTGTAGGTGCTTGTACCGGTAATTATCCTACATGCAAAGCGCATGTGCCGTAATTTATTGTCATCTGTAACCAATCGGACTCTGATATATGTATTTAAACTTATCTCATAAATTTCAGGAGATTTAGAAATAGTTATTGAACATAAAATGTGTAGAGATTTTCTTCACAAAGTTTTTTCTGAATTATTTACCATCCTGTTAGGAAACCGGGAAATAGTTTTATAAATATGTACAGTTAGAAACAAATATCCCATTATCCTTGTAATATTTTAAAGAAATTGATTTTTTTGTAAAATATTTGTCAAATACTCTAAAATTAATTAAGATACAAATTCTTCTTATGGGAGCCGAATAGATTCATGCGGACTGAGAGACATGAAAAACTAATAGTCGCTCTACGCATTTTGGAATATTCCCAAGATCAATTCGAGAGTCGGGGCTATATCATACCGCGTAGTGTCTGGCACACAGCTAAGTG
>Ga0123354_10001662_pt1 | contig 27721 bp, 23 predicted proteins | sample TergutLab28metaG_2_FD_97872 | JGI IMG/M metagenome (GOLD analysis project Ga0123354, IMG submission 97872) | Labiotermes labralis P4 segment gut microbial communities from Petit-Saut dam, French Guiana - Lab288 P4 | ecosystem: Host-associated > Arthropoda: Insects > Digestive system > Gut ... | reverse complement strand
CAGAGGTAATGTTGCTTGAGGCATAACTGAGATTTTAAAAAACAAGGACATCCCCGTTTCCTCTGCAAAAATAATACTTTATTCGTATTCAACAATATAACTAAACGAGGTCAGGAACTCTGATATTATTGCGTATTAACGATAAAAAAGAAATAAAAAAAGTCGCTGTAAAGTAGCGACTTATTGATAGATAGTGATATTTTATATTGCTTATAATCAATCAATTACTTCCCGATGCAAAACTTCTTGAAGATATTCCCCAATATCTCATCCGTCGTGATTTCTCCCGTGATTTCTCCCAAGTAGTGAATGCACTCGCGAATATCTTGGGCGATGAGGTCGCCGGAGAGATTGGTTCTTAAGCCTTTCTTGACTCGTTCGATCGAGGCGAGGGCTTTGGTTAAGGCTTCGTAATGACGCAGGTTGGTGACAATAATGTCGTCTGATTTGAGTTCGGGCAGATTGGAAGCTTTCAGTAAAGCGTCTTCCAGCGCTTCGGTGTTCTTTTTGTATTTGGCGGATAAATAGATGCGTTCGGCGGGAACGTAAGGCAAAAATTCTTCTTCCAGAATCTGTTGTTCTTCCTGATTGATTTTATCTATTTTGTTGAAGACGATAATCAGTTTTTTGTGTTTAGTTTTCGGAACTATTTTGTCGGCAATGTACTCGATTTCCGTGTTGAAATGAGTAGTATCGATCATCCAAATAATAATCGACGCCTGATCGATTTTTCTGAACGTTCGGTTTATTCCTATCTTTTCCACTTCGTCGTTGGTGTCTCTGATACCCGCCGTATCGATGAAACGGAAAGCAACTCCCCGTATGGTGATGACGTCTTCTATCGCATCGCGGGTTGTTCCATGAGTCTCAGACACAATGGCTTTTTCTTCATTTAGAAGCAGATTGAGTAAAGTCGATTTGCCGGCGTTGGTTTCACCGACGATGACGACCGGAACGCCGTTTTTCAAAACATTGCCTGTGCCGAACGAATGTGCCAGACGGGCGATTATTGTTCGGATTTCATCCGCCAACTCGAAAAGTTGACTGCGATCGGCAAATTCAACATCTTCTTCGCCGAAGTCCAGTTCCAATTCAATCAACGAAGCAAAATGCACTAATTGCGAGCGAAGAACTTGCAATTCTTTACTGAATCCTCCGCGCATTTGGTTCATTGCCACGCGGTGAGATGCCGCCGAAGAAGATGCGATTACATCGGCTACGGCTTCGGCTTGCGACAAATCCATTTTTCCGTTCAGGAACGCACGGCGGGTAAATTCGCCGGGTTGCGCCAATTGACAACCTTTCTCCAGTAAGAGTTTCAATATCTCGTGTTGAATATAGGTTGATCCGTGACAGGATATTTCGACGAGGTCTTCGCCCGTGTAGGAATGCGGACGGTGAAATACGGCTGCCAGTACTTCGTCCAATATCAAGCTGCCGTTCACGATTTGTCCGTGATTCAACGTGTAGGGATTTTGATTGGCGATGGTTTTTCCTTCTTTCGACGGTCGGAAAATCTCATCGCAAACAATGATCGCTCCGGGACCGGAAACCCGGATTACCGCAATTCCTCCTTGTCCGGCGGGAGTGGAGATTGCACAAATTACACCATCAATCATATTCTATCCAGTACTTTTTGTATCAGTTCGTCGAACGAACCTTTGTAGTCGGTATTCATTCCGCCCGAATAGCGTCCGGCTATAACCAAGCAAGCCGTTAATGCCTTGTGTCCCATCAAAGCGGCTAAACCTGCCAATGCCGCACTTTCCATTTCAAAGTTCGCTATCTTCAATCCGTTGTATTCAAACGACTCAATCATTTTGTTCATATCGGGATAAGTTAATCCCAAGCGGACATGCCTTCCTTGCGGACCGTAAAAGCCGCTTGCGGAAATCGTTATTCCTTTTATCATATCGTGACCGATTTGTTCCATCAACTCCTTGTCGGAATGAACGAAGTAGGGTTTAGCCAACAGACCGTTCCAGCCCGTGTGTTCGATAAATCGTTGCGACAATTCCTCGTCGATCGCATTTTCTCTGTTGCCGTAGAAGAAAATCAAACCGTCCATTCCCATGGATATTTCCGAAACGACATACGTTCCGATCGGACAGAACGGTTGCAAGCCGCCCGAAGTTCCGATTCGCACCAGTGTCAGCCGACGGAAGTCTTTTTTCACTTCTCGTGTTTGCAAATCGACATTTGCCAGAGCATCCAATTCGGTCATGACAATGTCGATGTTGTCGCATCCGATTCCGTGTGATAAAGCCGTAATCCGTTTACCCTTGTATGTTCCGGTTATTGTTCGGAACTCGCGGCTTTGCCGGTCAAATTCGATGTTGTCGAAGTAAGCGGCAACGACAGGGACCCGCTCGGGGTCGCCCATCATGACTACTTTATCTGCCAGTTGATCGGGCTTCAGATGCAGATGAAAAACGGAACCGTCCGAGTTAATCGGCAAATGATCGGGAGGAATTGTTCTCACGTTGATTATGAATTATGATTATGAATTATTACTTTGTTTATTCTGTTTTATAATAATTCATCATTATTTTAATGGTTTATCCGTCGTTTTTTGTGCCGGCTTTGAAATGCTTTCTCTCATATCGGTATCGGCTTGGATGTTCTTCATTCGGTAATAATCCATTATACCGAGATTACCTTCATGGAATGCTTCGGCTATTGCAATCGGTATTTCAGCTTCGGCTTCAATCACTTTTGCACGGGCTTCCTGCGCTTTGGCTTTCATTTCCTGTTCAAGCGCTACCGCCATCGCACGACGTTCTTCGGCTTTCGCCTGTGCAATGTTTTTATCGGCTTGCGCCTGATCCATTTGCAATACGGCTCCGATGTTTTTCCCGATGTCGATATCGGCAATATCAATGGAGAGAATTTCGAAAGCTGTTCCGGCATCCAATCCTTTCTTCAGTACAACTTTGGATATACTGTCGGGATTTTCTAAAACTTCTTTGTGGGTTTCCGCACCGCCGATGGAAGAGATGATTCCTTCGCCGACTCTCGCGATTACCGTTTCTTCACCGGCGCCGCCGACCAATTGTTTGATATTGGCTCGCACGGTGATACGCGCTTTCACCAGCAATTGAATTCCGTTTTTCGCTACAGCGGCAATGGGCGGTGTATCAATCACTTTCGGATTTACCGACATTTGAACGGCTTGAAAGACGTCGCGTCCCGCCAGGTCGATTGCCGTTGCCATTTGAAAAACCAAATCGATATTCGCTTTTTCGGCGGAAACCAATGCGTGCACCACTCTTTCGACATGACCGCCGGCGAGATAGTGCGCTTCCAGCTGATCGCGGACAATATTGCTCAAACCTGCTTTGTGAGCTTCAATCATCGAGCTTACGATGACGGGGGGCGGCACTTTCCTCAACCGCATCAGAAACAGTTGCAATAAAGATATGTTCACTCCCGATGCCTTTGCGGTTATCCACAATACAAAGGGTACATAATAAAAGAAGATTGACAGCAGTATGATGGCTGCTATTATCAATACAATCCAAAGAAATACTCCGGGTTCCATAGTACTCATACTTTTATATATTTTAACAATAAAAAATTTAATACTTAATCGGTTGCCGCAACAATCAATTGCGTGGGCAAAACTTTGATGACCGTTACGGACGTGCTTTCGTCGATGAATCCGCCCATTGTCTTCGCTTCCATCGTGATGTTGTTTACGCGCACTTTTCCCATCGGATTCAGACGGGAAATGCTGATTCCTTTATCTCCTATGGAAATATCCGGCAGTTCTTTAGCTCCCACCGTCGAATCGATATCGGTTTTCAGGGCGATATTGTCAAGCGCTTTGGATTTAACCAAGTAAACAAAGGCGAAGCCGATGATCGCGACAACGGCAATCAAAGCGATTATTCCGGCGGTGGATCCCAAATATTGAAACGCATAATAAACGCCTCCGAGTGCAAATAATATTCCGGCAACTGCCATGAATGTTACGCCCGGTATAAGGAATATTTCAACCAGTACCAATATGATTCCGATGATGCAAAGCACAATGACAATCAGGATATCCATAGTTATATTTAATTATTGATTCGCAAATATTTGATTTCCATATTTCGTGTTTCAACCACCGACTTCCGGTATTTCAGATACAAAGCTTCGAGTTGTTGTTCATTGGCAAGAATCGACGATTGAAGCGATTGCTTTTGAGATTTGTTTCCGTCGGCAAACGCTTTTCGTTGAGAGTCCAAACGATTTTCCAACGAACGTATTTTATCTTCCGCTTCTTTGGATTGCAAAAAAGAATTTCTTGCTGCATCGCTCTTAAAATCGGCTAATGTATAATAAATGATATTATCGTTGACGACAAAGGTAAAATCTTTTTTCACTTTTTGCTGTTCTTTTTTAATATTGGCTTTGATTTTATCCAACATCGCTTGATAGTCAACATCGGGCAGCCACGTATCGTGTATCGAGGTGATTATTGCCCGATCGCGTAAAATTTGTTCATCTTCGGTTTCGATCGGTTTAATTTCGTCGTTGGGAATAAACGTATATACAATCACTTTGTCTTCGGGCTGATAGCGGTTGGAAGCAAAATAACCGATGTCGTTCACTTCATCGATCACGAGCATATAGTCGTCGTAAATAGAATTGAAGGGCATACCCATTTGATTGGGAGCCAAATAGGTATCGTTGTTCAAATTGTAGCGGCTTACGAATAAATCATATCCGCCGATTGAACCGTTGCCGTTTGAAGCATAATAAATAGTTAAACCGTCGGGCATTACAAACGGAAAATTCTCGTCGGCGACGATGTCTGTGGGGATATCCACGGGTTTATCTTCCGACCAACGGTCTTGAATTTTGATCTGAGAATTTAATCGGTAGCGTTCGTATTCATCTTTTTTACCGAAATAACGACGGTCTTTCAATTGATTTTCATAAACGACACCGGTATCCGTTTGTTCCAATGAACCGGTTGCTTCTCCTATGAGATATGCCTTTAAGAAGTCGTTTTTATCGAGGATTATACTGTCGATTATTTGTATGTCTTCGCAACGGGAAAGCATTCTTGCCGCTTTTTCTGCTTGCATCAGCAGGGGTCGGATCGAATCGGCAGCTTGCAGTTGAGGCTTTTTGCTTTTAGTCCATAAGTCTATTTGCATTTGATATGCGTCTGCCGCTTTTTTGAATTTGTACTGTTGATAATACATTTCGGCTGCCTCAAGATATTTTTTCTTCGAAAACAAAAGATCAGCTTCTTCAAGCGTTTGAGCCTGAATATTCACGCCGAAAAAGAAAAGCAGGATAACGATAAATGCAGTCTGTTTCATTATCTATTGATTCTCATACTACGTATTAAACGTTTCAAAGGTAAGCATTTTTTTATTATTTCAATTGCATTTGACAAATTAAAACGTAAAATCATTTCCCGTGAGGTCCTTTCCGCTTAATAAAGATTACAACGTTTAACTATCGCTTGCAATTTTAAAATAAAACCGCCGAAAAAATTCCCGGTATCAAATTGTTTTGTATTTTTGCGCGTAGTTTAATTATAATCGTTTTGTATACTATGGAATTATTCACAGAAATAACGTCTTTAAAAGAAATCAGCCTGAGTACGCTGACGTGGACCGACTTGATTAATTTTCTTACCCATCAGGCTTTCGAATTTGTTCAAAAACTCTTCATTTGCATCCTCATTTACTACATAGGAAAGAAACTGATTCGACTTTTGAACAAAGCACTGGCGAAATTAATGGATGCCAAGGAATTGGATGTGTCGGTGATTTCCTTCCTCTCCAGTCTGGTCAATATTCTTTTGACTGTTGTTTTGCTGATTACGATCGTCCACATATTAGGTATAAATAACAGTTCGTTCCTTGCGCTTTTCGCATCTATCGGCGTAGCAATGGGTATGGCGCTAAGCGGCACCATGCAAAATTTTGCGGGAGGGGTTATGATCCTTTTATTTCGCCCTTATAAAATCGGCGATTACATACAGGCGCAAGGTCATGAAGGCACCGTCAAATCCATTCAGATATTCAGTACCGTGCTTATTACGGGCGACAATCGCACGATTTACGTTCCGAACGGCGGTTTAAGCAACAATATTATCGTTAATTACAACAATCAAGATACCCGCCGAATCGAATGGTCGATAGGGGTTGAGTACGGTACGAATTACGACAAGGCTAAATCGATTATAGAAAGTATCTTGTTGTCCGATAAACGAATCATGAAGACACCGAATCCGCTTATCGTTTTGAAAGCACTGAGCGATAATTCGGTGGATATACTGATTCGGGTTTGGGTGAAACGCCCCGATTATTGGGATGTGTATTACAGTATTAACGAACAAATCTATAAGATATTTGCAGCCAACGGAATCAATATTCCATTCCCGAATGTAACCGTCCATATGTCAGCCAAATCTTAGAGAACTTAAAATATTTCGCTATAAATACTTTCTTTTTGTCATTTTTTTGTATATTTGTATCGCTTTTTAGATTGATATATATAACATATTTTATGACACAAATAACTGCAAAAGAAGTAATCGAGTGGGCGAAAAGTTTTCTCCGGCAAGCCGATGCCGAATTAACCCCGGATGAAGTGAAAGAACAACAGAAATTTGCTTCGCTGATACAGACTCCGGAGTATAAAACCTTCCTTTCGCGAATGTTGGACGAGTCTTCGCAAATTCGTGACAATGGGCAATTAAACAAAAGGGTAAGGAAAATAATCAAAGAATACGGTATTCCCGATTTCTTCAGTGATTTCGACCAACGGTTGATAAAAGCGTATATGTCACTCGGACATTGGTTTCCGCCAATCGCAATGCCGATTTTCAAGGCTAAACTCCGAAAGGAAACAAATAAAATCATCATTGCCGAAGAACGACCCAAACTGACCAAACATCTCGAACAACGAGCGAAAAGCCGGATAGGTCAAAATGTTAATTTGCTGGGCGAAGTCGTTCTGGGAGACAAAGAAGCCGAACATCGTTTCCAACATTACCTCCAAGCCTTGGAAGAACCGGATATCAATTACATCTCCATCAAACTATCGGGGATTTATGCTCAGATTCATTCCTTAAGTTACAGGCAAAACAAAGAAGACCTTTGCGACCGGGTGGCGCTCGTATATCAAAAAGCGATTGATTTTCCGTATATTGATTCATCCGGGACCAAACGTCCGAAGTTTGTCAATCTCGATATGGAAGAATACAAAGACACGGAATTAACGCTGGATGTGTTTATCGAAGTTTTGAGCCGTCCCGCATTTAAACAATACACGGCGGGAATTGTGGTGCAAGCTTATCTTCCGGATGCTTCCGGTTTTCAACAACGCTTGCTCGATTTTGTCAAGAAACGTGTTGCCGAAGGTGGAGCGCCGATCAAAATGCGCTTGGTGAAAGGCGCTAATTTACAGATGGAAAGCATTATTTCTTCTCTGCGTGGATGGCAAAGTCCGATTTATCCGACTAAACCGGAAGTCGATGCCAATTATTTGCATCTCTTGGACACGGCATTATTGCCGGAAAATGCAAAAGCATGTTCAGTGGGTGTTGCCTCTCACAATTACTTCACTATTGCCTACGCCTATCTTTTATCGGATAAAAACGGTGTTTCGGAATATGTAACGTTTGAAATGCTTGAAGGAATGGCGAATAATCTGCCGCGCGTCATGCGGAAATTGCAAAAGCAGATTATCCTTTACACCCCGGTGGTGAAAGCCGACCATTTTTTAAATGCCATTTCGTATCTTGTGCGCAGGTTGGATGAAAATACGGGCAAAGAAAATTTCCTGAGCTATACCTTTAATTTGAAATTGGATAGCCCGCAATGGAATTTCTTGGTCGAACAATTTCTTGAAGCCTGTCGCATGAAAGATACAATACGGGTAATTCCTTATCGCAAACAAAACAGGAATGAAAAAGCCGAGCCCGCAAAAGATATCAACACCTTCGCCAATGAACCCGACACCGATTTGGATTTGCCCCAAAACCGCCGATGGGCATTGAATATACTGAAAAAATGGGAAACGACGGTGAATGAAAAAAACTTCGTCGTGCCGGTTCAGATAGGTAATCGAGAGTTTTTGTCGGAAAATAAAAAAATCTATCGCGATCGAAGCCGCAACGACGAACTTGCGTTTTGCGAAGCGAACTTATCGTCTTTGGATCAAATCAAAGCAATCATCGCAACGGCGGAAAAAGACGAATCCGGTTGGCGAAAGACCTCATTGGAAAAACGCAATATCCTTTTGCATAAAACGGCGGAAAATTTGAGTAATAGTCGCGGCGACTTAATCGGTTGTATGTCGGCAATCACCGGGAAAACGTTTACCGAAGGCGACATTGAAGTCTCCGAAGCGATCGATTTCTGCCGCTACTATCCGATATCCTTCAAAATGTTCGACGAATTATCGACCGTTTCTCATCAACCGAAAGGAATCGTTCTGGTAATACCGCCATGGAATTTTCCGTTGGCAATTCCCGTCGGAGGCGTAGCGGCGGCGCTTGCCGGCGGAAACTCTGTTCTATTGAAACCGGCAACCTTAGCTCTTCCTGTCGCTTGGCAGTTTGCCCGATGCTTCTGGGATGCCGGCGTTCCGCGCGATGCCTTGCAAGTGGTTTGCCCTGCCGAGCGAACGGCATTGAATTACTTAACTGCGCATGCATCGGTCAAACATGTAATATTAACCGGTGGAACCGACACCGCATTTCGTTTATTGGAAAACGCTCCGCGTAGGCCTCTTTCTGCGGAAACAGGCGGAAAAAACGCAATAATCGTCACCGGCAATGCCGACCAAGACCATGCCGTATTGAATGTCGTATCATCGGCATTCAGTAATGCGGGACAAAAATGCTCTGCCTGCTCCTTGTTGTTGCTTGACAAAAAAACCTATAACGATGCAACATTTCAATCGAAACTGAAAGATGCGGTAACGAGTCTGCGAACAGGGAGTGTTTGGGATACAATGAATTATGTCGGTCCGATGATTGATAACAAGAATGAAAAACTGCAGCATGCCATCGAGCATCTCGAAGAAGGCGAATCGTGGTTGGTTGCTCCCGAATTTATCGACGAAAAGAAATACATCATGAAACCCGCCGTAAAATGGGGAGTAAAACCAACCGGATATACATTTAAAAACGAATTGTTCGCCCCGCTTTTATCCGTGGTTTGCATCGATGATTTGAAACAGGGTGTTGCTTATGCCAACTCTTCGGAATACGGATTAACTGCCGGATTGCAAAGTTTGAATGAAGAAGAGCATAGCTACTGGAAGAACACCATCGAAGCGGGAAATTTATATATCAATCGCGGGATAACCGGCGCTATTGTTCGCCGTCAGCCTTTCGGAGGAATGAAACGTTCCGCTTTCGGCGGGGGAATCAAAGCCGGAGGACCGAACTATGTCTCTTGTTTTGTCGAGTTTTCCGAAAATCAAATTCTTGACGCCGAAAATACGACGGGATTAAGCAACTTGGTTTCGGACGAACAGGACAAAGACCGGGTGAATTTTGCTTTCTCTAATTACCGCAAAATTTGGAAAGAAGAATTTTCGCAAGAAAAAGATGTTTGTCATATCTACGGAGAAGATAATATTTTCCGCTATCTTCGCGTGAGGAACATGGGCTTCCGAGTCAGCGAAACCGACAATTTAGCAGACGTACTTTTAGTGATGATTGCAGCCGACACCGTAAATACCGCATTGAAGGTAAGTATATCCGTCGGTAATCCTAATCTCGGAGTTATCAGAAAAGCCGCCGGCGCATTAACCGGAATAAAAATAGCTATACAAGACGAATCCGGTTTCATCGAAGATATGGAGCTCTACGATAGGATTCGTCTCGTATCGCCGGAAGCATCGGACAGCCTGTATGAAAAAGCGGCAAAGCTCGGCAAATACATTGCCGACAGAAAACCGCTCATCGAAGGGCGCGTGGAACTGCTTCACTATTTGAAAGAACAAAGCATTTCTTACGAATACCATCGCTACGGGAGCATTTTCGGGGAGAAGAAATGACACATTACGAATGATGGGGCGCCGGCACCGAATAGGCTTTTTCGGGATCGAGCGATCCCGAGAGCCGGATCGACCGATCCAAAAAGTTGGATCGAACGATCCCGAAAATTGGATCGACCGATCCAAAAAACCGGATCGAGCGATACACTAACATTACAGTCGGGCTGTTTTGTCGTAACAGCCCGACTGTTTTGACAATATAGTCGGACTAAATCAACATTCAGGCAGGTCAAAAAAAACATGTAGGCTAACCGGAAGAAAAACCAAACCGATACCTTTGAAAACACACCGGGAAAAGTTTTGATTTCTTCTCCGTGTAATAAAAAAGATGTAATTTTGCATTCCGATAATAGCAATTTTGCATTCCGATAATAATTGAAACAAATAAAAATATGAACACAGCAAATAATTCTTTTGCGAATACCGAACAAAGTAAAATCGTTTTTATCACCGGATCAACTGCCGGAATAGGGGAGGGCTGCGCTCATAAATTCGCGGCTCAAGGTTTTTCTCTGATTCTCAATGGACGAGATAGCAGTAAATTGGAAGCGTTGAAACAAGATTTGGTTGAAAAATATTCCTGCGACGTGTTTCTGCTACCGTTTGATGTTCGTGACAGGGAAGCAGCCCGGAAAGCCATTCAAGGATTGCCTGAAAACCGGCAAGCCATCAGCATTCTAATCAATAATGCCGGATTGGTGTTGGGAGTAGATAAAGAATTTGAAGTCAATCCGGACGATTGGGATGTTATGATTGATACGAATATCAAAGGTTTACTTTCCATCACCCGTTTGGTGGTTCCCGGAATGATAGCGAGAGGAGAAGGGCATATCATCAACATCGGCTCGATTGCAGGTGATGCAGCTTATCCCGGAGGCAGTATTTATTGCGCAACCAAATCGGCAGTGAAAGCGCTTTCCGACGGATTACGTATTGATTTGGTGGATACTCCTTTGCGGGTGACAAACATTAAGCCGGGATTTGTGGAAACCCATTTTTCCCTTACCCGCTATCGGGGCGATAAGGCGAAAGCCGACGCCGTTTATGTCGGCATGAAACCGTTGATTGCCGAAGATATTGCCGAAGCAGTCTATTTTGCCGCTTCAGCACCTCCGCATGTTCAGATTGCTGAAATCCTGATTATGCCGACGAACCAGGCAACAGGGACTATTGTGCACCGGCAGGTATAATCAGGGGATTGCGGGTCAAGCCCGCAATGACGGAAATAAATCAGCTGACTTCGCTTCCCGGCTCCAAATTGGCGTCGGGATGAATGAGCCGCAAGTTTCCGCTAACGAAAGATTCAGCCGACAGTAACATGCCTTGCGATTCGATGCCTTTGATTTTGCGCGGTGCGAGATTGGCAATGAAGCAAACCGGTTTTCCGATTAATTCTTCCGGTTGATAATATTCGGCGATGCCCGAAAGGATGGTGCGTCCGCCCAACCCGTCGTCGATACGGAATTGCAGCAGTTTGTCGGCTTTGGGAACTTTCACGCATTCCAGCACTTTACCCACCCGAATGTCTAACTTGGCAAAATCGTCGTAAGTCACCGTCGGTTTCACCGGATTTGCTTGCTTTTCTTTCATTTCGTTGGCTTTCTTTGTGTCGAGCAATTTTTGTACTTGTCTTTCGATCGCTTCGTCTTCTATTTTTTCAAACAATAATTCAGGTTCATTCACCGGATGTCCTTCTTCCAACAAATCAATAGAACCTGATTGGCTCCATTTCATATCGCTTTTGCCGATCAGTTGTTTGATTTTTTGAGAAGAAAAAGGCAAAAACGGTTCGACGGCTATCGCTAAATTGGCTGTAATCTGCATACTGAGATTCAAAACCGTAGCCGTCCGTTCCATATCGGTTTTTGCTGATTTCCAAGGTTCCATATCGGCTAAATATTTATTGCCGATTCGCGCCAAATTCATCGCCTCTTTCAAGGCTTCGCGGAAACGGAACTGTTCCAGATAGTTTTCCATTTCAACCTTTACGCGCTCAAATTCTCGGAACGTTTCCCGGTCATAGTCTGTCAAAATGCCTCTCGCAGGAACTTTTCCGTCGAAATATTTATGCGTCAAAACCATCGAGCGGTTGACAAAATTTCCCAATATGGCGACCAATTCGTTGTTATTCCTGGCTTGAAAATCTTTCCAGGTGAAATCGTTGTCTTTGGTTTCGGGAGCATTGGCTGTCAAAACATAACGCAAGACGTCCTGCTTTCCGGGAAAATCTTCTAAATACTCGTGCAGCCAGACCGCCCAATTACGGGAAGTGGATATTTTATCGCCTTCCAGATTCAGAAATTCATTTGCCGGAACATTGTCGGGAAGAATATAACTGCCGTCGGCTTTCAACATCGCAGGAAAGACGATGCAATGAAACACGATGTTATCTTTACCGATGAAATGCACCATCCGCGTAGATTCGTCTTTCCACCACTTTTCCCAATCGGCAGGCGAATGTTCGATGGTGTTGGAAATATACCCGATCGGCGCATCGAACCAGACGTATAACACTTTCCCTTCGGCGCTTTCTATCGGAACGGGAACGCCCCAATCCAAATCGCGGCTCACGGCTCGCGGTTGCAAACCCATATCCAACCACGATTTACATTGCCCGTAAACATTCGATTTCCATTCTTTGTGATCTTCTAAAATCCATTTTTTCAACCATGCTTCGTGCTTATCCAAAGGCAGGTACCAATGTTTGGTTTCTTTCAGCACGGGAACGCTTCCGCTGATAGCCGATTTGGGTTCTATCAAATCCAAGGGACTGAGCGATGTTCCGCAAGCTTCGCACTGGTCGCCGTAGGCTTTTTCGTTTCCGCAATGCGGACATTTGCCGGTGATGTAGCGGTCGGCTAAAAATTGTTTCGCTTCCTCGTCGTAATACTGTTCGGATGTCTTTTCAATAAACTCGCCTTTTTCGTAAAGCTTTTTGAAGAAATCGGAAGCTGTTTTTTTATGAATGGCAGAAGTCGTCCGGGAATATATATCGAAAGTAATCCCGAAATCTTCGAACGATTTTTTGATAAGAAAGTGATACCTGTCAACAATCTCCTGCGGCATAATCCCTTCAGCTCTTGCTTTCAGGGCGATGGGAACGCCGTGTTCGTCGGAACCTCCGATGAATAAAATTTCTTCGCCTTTCAGACGGAGGTAGCGGGCATAAATGTCGGCAGGAATATAAACGCCGGCGAGGTGTCCGATATGGACGGGACCGTTGGCGTAAGGGAGCGCCGAAGTAATCAACGTGCGCTGAAATATTTTGCTCATGTTGTTATTTTTTCGACAAAGTTATGAATAATTTCCAAAATCGGGAAATTATATATCAAAGTGCAGTTGTAAAATTTGGAATATTTATCCGGAATACTTACCTTTATGGAGTAAAAAAACCATTTATCAATTCACTTTTAACAAATAAAATAATAAGGGTGCATGATAGTGAAAGCCTCACAAGGCAAATATTCATTTAGAGTGAACAATTGATAAGCAAATTTGTCTTATATCAGACACGGAGAATTGCAGCGTTTATAATGGTGGTCGCTCCCTTTAGCAGGAAGCGACCTTTTTTTCATAATGTGTCTTCGATTATCTCATTTGAAAGGGCATAGCCTGCCCATGGAGCTGTTTTTCTGTTTCCGAACAGAAATTTTCCGATAGTTCTATTGTTTTCAACATCTTTATAGATGACATATATTCTATCCGTACTTTTTACTTTAACAAATTCTCCCATATTTGATTTTATTTCCGTAAAGAAATCTTCCTCATAGTCAAATTTGATAAAAGCTGCGCTGTTTCCACACTCAATCGCGTGATGAGTGTCTAACCATTGGTACAAACCGGTAAAATCTCCTGTAATTCCTAAATCATAGGATAACCAAACTGCCATTTTCATACTTTTTGCGTTTATAAAAATTAATAAATCCTGTTCGACAAAAATACGTGTTTTAACCGGTTCTCCCAAACAATCTTTACATAATATTTGAAGGTTATACAGCGTCTAAATGCCCGGCTGCCCTACTTTCACTTGATTCATTCCATTGACAATTTCCCGGGTCGAAGAAGAATAGCAATTGCATCCTAAATCCCCAGTCCGTCAACGAATCTATCTTCAACGGCTTTGGTTTGTGTAATTCTGGAATTGGGAGGAACACTGTGTGTCAACCAGATATTCCCGCCGATTATGGTTCCCTTTCCTATGGTGATGCGACCGAGAATGGAAGAATTGGAATAAACGGTCACGTAGTCTTCCAGAATCGGGTGACGAGGCAGGTCGATGGGTTTTCCGGATTCATCGGGCACAAAATTTTTTGCGCCGAGAGTAACGCCTTGATATAAACAGACATGATTTCCGATAACGGATGTTTGTCCGATCACTACTCCCGTCCCGTGATCAATGCTGAAATATTCGCCGATGACTGCTCCGGGATGAATGTCAATTCCCGTTTCGGTATGCGCCATTTCGGCAATGATTCTCGGAATAAGCGGGATTTTCGAAATGAACAATTCATGGGCGACCCGGTAGTTCAGCAAGGCTTTAATCGCCGGATAGCAGAAAATAATTTCTCCGTAATTCTTTGCTGCCGGGTCATTATCGTAAATCGCTTTTACGTCTGTTGACAACAAACGTTTAATTTCCGGCAGTTTGTCGATAAAAAGAAGTGTTTTGTCTCCCGCCGGCGCTTGCCGATTTGCATCCTTGGAATCAAACGTTAAAGCCCTGTAAATTTGCTCAAACAATAAGTAATATAATTTCTCGATATTGACCCCGGCATGATATTGAACGGAATTTTCCGTTACCGACGGATTGCCGAAATATCCGGGAAAAACAATTTCCCGAATCAGGTCAATAACCGCTTGTAGTGTTTGAACAGACGGCAATTGTTTATCGTACATCGGGATATGGCGATAATTCGGATTACGGATATTCGCCAGTTCACCAACGGTTTTATTTATAAGTGCTTGTAAACTCATGATTTAATTAACGTTCTTAAGTGTCTGTCATAACGGATATTCCTCAAAGGCATACAGCAAAGTGGATAAATATCTTTCTCCCGTATCCGGCAGAATAACCACGATTCGTTTACCTTTATTTTGAGGTTCACGAGCCAATTGGACAGCGGCGAACAAGGCTGCTCCGGAAGATATTCCGACAAGCAATCCCTCTGTTTTTGCCACTTGACGAGAGGTCAATATCGCTTGATCGTTAGTCACCGTAATAATGCGATCAACCACACTTTTATCGTATATTTCGGGTACAAATCCTGCCCCAAGCCCCTGAATTTTGTGAGAACCGGCTTTTCCGCCCGACAGTACGGGAGAATCCGAGGGCTCAACAGCAACAATTTCAATTGCCCGGTTTAGCTCTTTCAGCCGTTTGCCAACACCGCTTATCGTTCCTCCGGTTCCTACCCCGCCAACCAGGATATCAACTTGCCCGACGGTATCTCTCCATATTTCCTCGGCGGTTGTCTGATAGTGAATATCGGGGTTTGCCGGATTTTCGAATTGGTTTAGAATGACAGAACCGTCCGTTTGGCTTTGTAATTCTTGAGCTTTGGCAATAGCTCCCCGCATTCCCTCAGATCCGGGAGTAAGGACTATCTCGGCTCCTAATGCCTTGAGCAATAATCTCCGCTCTACACTCATCGTGTCGGGCATGATAAGAATCAATCGGTAGCTCTTCGAGGCAGCGACTAAAGCCAATCCGATTCCGGTATTTCCGCTTGTGGGTTCGATAATTACCCCGCCTTCACCGAGCAAGCCCTTGTTCTCTGCGTCGATTATCATGGCTAAGGCAATGCGATCTTTCACGCTTCCCGCCGGGTTAAAATATTCCAACTTGGCAATAATTTGAACATCCGGTGAAAATCGTTTTTCAAATGATGTAAGTTCTAAAAGCGGAGTATTGCCTATCAGTTCCGTCAAATTTTTAGCTATCTTTTTCATATCAACTATTTTGGTGCAAAGATAATTCCTATTTTGCAATTATGAAACCGACGCAGTGTAAAGAAGTTTTACATGCAGTGTAAAGAAACTTTACAATTTAGAAACGAATGGAAATTTTAGTTTGCTAATTATTAATCAATTACAAGTCCGGCACGAATATGGTATTCTTTATTATCAGAATACAAATAACAATTTAATTTATAATAAAATGAAAACAAGAATTTTTTTAAGCACATTAGTAGTGATGTTATCATTGTCGATCAACTCATTTTCACAAGTTAAAGTAACGGGAAAAGTAATGGATAACAAGAAAGCGCCGCTTGAATTTGCGGATATCATGATTCAAACAACAAACGGAACGCTTACGGGTACTTCTTCCGACAAGGGAGGAAATTTTGAACTGCAAGCAGGCAAAGGAAATTACACACTGAAAATTTTGATGCTTGGTTATAAGCCTTATGAAAAAGAAATTTCTATCCAAGGAGACATTGATTTGGGTGAAATTCAACCGGAGGTGTCGGTAATAGAATTAGCGGAAGTGGTTGTAACATCCCAACGGACTGCTCAAGCGACGGAAGATTGGGCAATGAATTCGACAAACGATTCATCGGTACTTACAGTAAACAATGCCGATATTTTGAGTCTTACGGCAGACGTCTTTTTTAAGGAGTTATTAAATTCATCCGCAACACCGGTAGCATCATGGTAACTATTCTTCATCAGGTTTCTTCACTCCGCTCTAAGTGAAGAAACCTTTCCTTTTTTAAAAAACACTTTATAACGTTCCCGTCGTTTTGTATATTATTTGAAAATATATATTTTTGTATCATAATTATTCCGATCTTTCGAATGACAAAAAAGATTTTCTATAAGTATTAAAACTTTTTCGGGTTAAATGATCGATAAATCAATTTTTGAAAACAAGAAAGCAGCCTATTTCACTCTGGGCTGCAAACTGAATTTCGCCGAAACGTCTGCTATTGGAAAACAACTGTCCAAACAGGGGATTCGGAAAACAGTTCCCGGTGAAACAGCCGATATTTGCATCATCAACACCTGTTCGGTAACGGAATCTGCCGATAAAAAATGCCGTCAAGCAATCCGGAAAATCAGCAGGCAACATCCGGGAGCATTTGTAGTGGTAGTCGGATGTTACGCTCAATTAAATCCCGAAAACCTAAGTCGGATTGAAGGAGTCGATCTGGTTCTGGGAACGGGACAAAAAGCCGACATTTTAGATCATCTGCTTCAACATGACAAGGATTCGAAAACGGTGGTTTCTCCGATAAAAGAAGTTCGTGAATTTATTCCCTCCTGCTCCAAAGACGACCGGACGCGCCATTTTCTGAAGGTGCAAGACGGTTGCGATTATTTTTGCTCCTATTGTACAATTCCTTTCGCACGAGGCAGAAGCCGAAACGGGAAAATTGCCGATTTGGTGAAAATGGCGGAAGAAGCGGGAAACGATGGGGGAAAAGAAATAGTATTAACCGGCGTCAATATCGGCGACTTCGGAAAATCGACGGGAGAAACGTTTCTCGAACTGATTCAAGCGCTCGACCGCGTCGAATCCGGTGAACGTTTCCGAATATCCTCCATCGAACCCAACTTGCTGAGCGATGAAATTATCGAATTTGTTGCTCAATCTCAACGCTTTGCTCCGCATTTTCATATCCCTTTGCAATCGGGTTCCGACGAAGTGCTCCGTTTGATGCGCCGGAAATATGATGCAAATCTGTTTGTATCCAAAATAAAAAAAATAAAAGAATTACTGCCCGACGCTTTTATCGGAGTGGACGTTATTGTCGGTGTAAGAGGAGAAACAGAAGATTATTTTGAAGCAACCCTGCAATTGATCGAATCGCTGCCCGTTTCTCAATTACACGTCTTCACCTATTCCGAACGTCCCGGCACACAAGCTTTAAACATTGATTACGTGGTGCATCCGAAAATAAAACAGGAACGCAGCCGGCAATTACTCGAATTGTCCGACCGCAAACTCCGTGAATTTTATCATTCGCAAATCGGAACCACACACAAAGTCTTATTCGAACACGCCCGGCGAGGAAATCAAATGCACGGATTTACTGAAAATTATCTAAAAGTGGAAGCCGAATACGATATTTTTTGGATAAATAAATTGAAAGAGGTAACTTTGAACGGATTTAACGAAGAAAAAAAGATAATGACTCTATGAATCGCTTCTTGTATGCACTATTATATGTGCCGGCATTGTTAATGGCGCTTTTGCCGTTCCGTATCTTATTCCTTATTTCCGATTGCTTTTATTTTATCATCTATTATGTGGTTCGTTACCGGAGAAAATTGGTGCGCTTAAATCTGAATCATGCTTTTCCCGAAAAATCGGCGGCGGAGTTGCGAAAAATTGAAAAAGACTTTTATCGTCATTTCTGCGATTATTTCGTTGAAACCATCAAATTGTTGCATATTTCCGACGACCAAATGGAAAAACGATTCCCATTCAAAAATATAGCAGCCGTGAATTATCGTCTGCTAAAGCGACGTCCGGTTGTTTTACTACTCGGACATTACGGTAACTGGGAATGGATTACATCAATTACACTTCATCTGATTGACGATCCGAATACCGTTTATGGGCAAGTTTACCGTCCAATGAAGAATAAAGCTTTCGACCGTTTTTTCCTTCATTTACGAAAACGCTTTCATACGGTAGGATATACGAAACACAACATCTACCGTGACATTATCGGTTTTCGGAAAGCGAATAAAAACTGGATATTGGGATTCATATCCGACCAAAAACCTTCAGGCAATCAGGTCCCGCACTTGATGCAATTTCTGAATCAAGAAACCCCGATACTAACCGGAACGGAAAAAATTGCGCAACATACCGGAGCCGTTATATGCTATTTAGATATAACTTGTTTAAAAAGGGGATATTACGAAGTATATGCCAATATAATTTTCGAGAATGCGGCAGAAACAACCGAATTTGAAATCACCGAGAAATACATACGCTGTTTAGAACAAACCATCCTGAGAAATCCTTCCGCCTATTTGTGGACGCACAATCGGTGGCGACTAAAAATACAAAAATGAACAGTAAAATACCAAAATAAATAATCGATATGAAATTTTTAAAATTATTATTACCTTGCCTAACTGCAATTGCTTCCGTACAAATACAAGCTCAGGAAGAAAACATCCGGTTTCAAAATACCGTTAAGGTTGAAGCCGACGACACGAATGAACAAATAATCGCCAAGGCAGCGCATGTCATCCCTACTCAAAACCAATTGCAAGCGCTTCAAAACGAGTTTGTTGCCTTTGTCCATTTCGGACCTAATACGTTTACCCGAGTCGAATGGGGAAACGGGAAGGAAAACCCCAAAGTGTTTGACCTTCGCGAATTGCATACCGACCAATGGTGCGAAGCCATGCAAGCCGCCGGCATCAAACTGGTGGTGCTGACGGTTAAGCATCACGATGGATTCTGTCTGTGGCAATCCCGCTATACTCAACACGGTGTGATGTCAACCAATTTTCGTAACGGCAAAGGCGATGTGCTGAAAGAATTATCGGAATCATGTCAAAAATACGGCATCAAACTCGGAGTTTACCTTTCGCCCGCCGACCTCAACCAGATTGAAAGTCCCGCCGGTCTTTACGGCAACGGAAGCAAATATACCCTAAGGACAATCCCTCGCGAAGTACCGGGACGTCCGTTTAAAAGTAAAATTAAATTCGAGTTTGAAGTGGATGACTACAACGAATATTTCCTCAATCAATTATACGAACTTTTAACCGAATATGGACCTATCTATGAAGTATGGTTCGATGGCGCTCATCCAAAACACAAGGGCGACCAACGATATAACTATTCAGCATGGCGTCAAATGATAAGAACGCTTGCCCCGCACGCCGTCATTTTCGGTCGTGAAGACATCCGCTGGTGCGGGAATGAAGAAGGCGGCACAAGAGAAACCGAATGGAATGTCATTCCTTATGCCGAAAATCCTGATACAATGAATAATTTTTTTGACTTGACAGATAAAGATTTAGCAAGCAATGAAAAACTGTTTTCCATGCAAAAACCGTTTTACTTGCACTATCAACCTGCCGAAACGAATACTTCCATCCGCAACGGCTGGTTTTATCGCGACGATATCAACCAAAACGTCCGGTCGGCCGACGATGTCTTTGATATTTGGGAACGAGCTGCAGGCGGCAATTCCTACCTGATGCTTAATATACCGCCTAACCGCAAAGGCAGTTTCTCCGACAGGGATGTTAAAGTTCTGAAAGAAGTCGGCAAGCGCATCAACAATACTTATTCCGTCGACTTGCTTAACAAAGCCTCCGGACCCAAAGAAGTGCTCGACCATAATATTTACACCTATGTTACATTAGACAAGAAACCGCAAGAAATCGTAATCACCACTCCTTCCCCTGTCGAATTTAATCGCATTGAAATAGGCGAACCTGTCGCTACCAACGGTGAAAGGGTGATGAAACATGCGGTTGACGCATTTATCAACGGCGAATGGAAAGAGATTGCGCAAGGAACAAACATCGGTTTCCGTCGTATCCTCCGTTTCCCCGACGTAATAACCAATAAAATCAGGCTGCGCATTCTCGACTCCCGCTTGACGCCTTCTATCAGCAATATTGCGGCATATTATTACAATACAAATTCTTATCCCGTCAACGAAAAAACTTCTTTGTATCAGGAACGCGTTGGATATAACAAGAAAAATTGGAAAGCATTGAAAGCCGGCGGCATAGATATGGGAAAAACATTGGTACTAAAAGGCTTCGCTTATACACCGAAACGCGATAATGTAAACGGGATGATGGAAGCCGGTGTCTTCAAAATCAGCAACGATGGTAATACGTGGAAAGAAGTGGAAAGCTTCACATTCGGCAACATCATTAACGACCCTACCAAGCGTTATCATTATTTTGAAAAGGCGGTAAAAGCTCGTTACATTCGTATTGAAGCATCCGGCACGAGCAAAACCGGTGGTAAGGAGTTAAGTATAGGTGAGCTGGATTTGTATTAGCAATAGAAACAATTCAACGTACAGCCGTTTATTGACATAGCGTCGTTTACTTTACGGCGTCCGGTCGGTTGAAGCTGCCGGTAACCGGTTATCGGTTTCAATTAAAATTCACTTAACTTTTATTTTCAACAGGTGTAAAAACCGATAACCCTGTTACCTTTGCAGTCAAATTTAAATTAGGTCATTTACTTTATCGGAGTTTGTTTATTCATTATTACTGCTTTAGACTTTTCTCCCTAAATCAACCGCATGAAACGGACCGCATGTTAATAAGGCATAACGCCATTTAATCCATCGCACAAAACGAACAATCGCAATGGGGGAACTTCTTTTTCTTGTTTTTTTCATTTGCTACGATACTTTATTAGTAATTAATTCTTAAGTTTCCTCTTTGTTTTTTTAATCGTTTTTTGTCTCTACCGAAATTGTCTTTAATGTATAAAATTTATTGTTTGAATTTCATAATACAAAAATATGGCAAAAGCGACTGATAATATAGTCAATTTAATATTTTTTTTTTCATATTTATTAATGATTGCAGAGGCGTCTTTTCACAAAAGAAAGAAAGGCATCCAAAATAGAACTGAACATAACAAACCGGGTATATTGCCTTCTTTATTTCTCTTATGTGCATTGTCAGTTTTATACAAACAACAAAATAAGACATTTATATCAGGTTTGAATTGCATTATTTGTCTGTACTTTTATCCTGACAATCAAGGTTTATTTAATTTTTTTCAGTTATATTTGCACAATCATTCAACAGATGCTCGCTTGAAACGAAGCCCGGTAAGGCATACGAGCTCTATCTGACTATTAAAAAACAAATTAATGAAACGGGTTATCCCTTTAGCATGCTTATTCATTTTAAGTTGTCACCAAATAAAAGCATCAGATAAAAAAGAAACACCAACAGTTCAAGAGTGGCTGGCAGGAGGAACCATTTTCAGAGGAAAAACGCTCATACATACCTCTTTGTTAGCTCCGATCGTTGAGCGCCCGGTCTTGGGATATGAAATTTTCTTTTCAAAACAAACCACCGGAGAGCATCCTTGGAATGCTTTTTTCAATTATCCCGAATATGGCATTTGCTACTCGCTTTTTGATTTAGGAAGTCCCGATTATGCGGGAACCGCCCAATGTTTATATCCTTACCTGAATTTTCATTTGATTGACAATAACAGCCGCGTAAACATCGACTTGAGAACGGGAGTGGGATTGGCTTATGTGGAAAAAATTTACAATGCCCAAACAAATCCGCTGAACCATGCTTTTAGTACGCACCTAAATGTAACGCTCAATGCTCGATTACAAACAATCGTTAAAATGAACAATTCTTGGTCTCTGTTTGCCGGCGCAGGAATTATGCACATTTCGAATGGAGCCTTGAAGATGCCGAACTTAGGGATGAATACACTCACTTATTTCATGGGAATCAGCCAATCGTTTGGAAATGAATTCCAATTCCGAGCTCCTAAAAATACCTTCAATGAAAAAAATAGAAATTGGGATTGCTCCTTATTTCTTTTGGGAGGAATGAAAGAAATAAATCCGATCGGAGGTAAAAAGTATTTTGCCGGAGACTTCAACTTGGAACTGACAAAAAAACATCTTCAATACACCCGTTTCGGACTCAGCTTGGATGTTACCTACGATGCTTCCGAATATGATTGCATCATTTTTCAATCCCTTCCACCGGTCGAACGACTGAATACAACCAGAATAGGCATTTCCGGAGGTTATGTCTTGCTGTTCGGCGATTTTTCTTTGGATTTATTTTTGGGGACATATTTACATGAAGAAAATCTACTCTACGGAAAGATTTATCAACGCACAAGCCTGCGTTATCGCTTATCGGACAGATTACAGTTGTCAATTGCTTTTCGGAATCACAAAGGGAAAGCCGATTTCGTCGGAATAGGGTTGGGCATCAGGCTGACAAAATAAATTAAGATTATTTTATCGACCGAATCATTCCATTACTAAAAAATTTATAGTAATTTTATCCCCCGAATTCATTAAAACAAACGTATAACCGGAAGTAAATAAATCATTGCATCCATGGCTTATATTGATTACTATAAAACACTGGAAATAAGCAAGACTGCTTCGGCGGAAGATATAAAAAAGGCGTATCGGAAATTGGCGAGAAAATATCATCCCGACCTCAATCCCAAGGATGCTTCAGCACATCGAAAATTCCAGGAAATCAACGAGGCGAACGAAGTATTGAGCGACCCCGAAAAGCGCAAGAAGTATGACGAGTACGGTGAAAATTGGAAACATGCCGATCAATTCGAACAAAATCAAAAGCAACCGGGGGGCGATTTCGGAGGCGAAGGCGGTTATACCTATCACAATTTCGGCGGATTCGGTAATTTTGCAGGAAACGGCTATTCCGATTTTTTTGAAACCTTGTTCGGAAACGTCGGTGCGAAGAGCGGCAAGGCATCCGCTTTCAAAGGACAAGATTATCATGGTGAGGTGCATCTGACCCTTCGGGATGCCGCGCAAACCCGGCAGCAAACCATCGAAGTCGATAATAAAAAGTTGCGCATCACGGTTCCTGCCGGTATTGCCAACGATCAGCAAATCAAACTCAAAGGGCAAGGCGGTCCCGGCGGTGGCGACGCTCCGGCGGGTGACCTCTATCTGACGTTCATTGTGCAACCCGATCCGGTCTTCAAACGGAGCGGCGACGATTTGCTCAGAGAGGTCAACCTCGATTTATTTACCGCAGTACTTGGCGGCGAATTGTCGATCGACACTTTAGACAGTCAAGTGAAGATACAGGTAAAACCGGGTACGCAACCGGACGCCAAAATCCGATTGAAAGGAAAAGGATTTCCCGTTTACAAAAAAGATGGACAGTTCGGCGATTTAATCGTAACCTACCGGGTACAAATTCCGACCGATTTAACGGAAAAGCAGAAACAATTATTCCGCGATTTACAACAAAACAAATAGTTGCAGAGTTATGGAAGACTTTATTATCATCGAAGAATATATCCGGCATTCATCTGTAGTCGAACCTCAATTTATTGCTTTATTGGAAGAAAACGATTTGATTCATCTCCAACACATCGAGAACAACCGGTGTTTGCATCTCGACGAGCTGAACAATTTGGAGTCTTACGCTCGCATGTACTACGACTTATCCATCAATATCGAAGGGATCGACGCCATTCATCATTTACTGGAGCGCATCCGTATCCTTCAAGAAGAAATGCAGGAATTGCGAAATCGACTGCAATTGTAGGAAATATTTCATATTCTATTCATAAAAGTACTACCTTTGCGTTCAAATTAATGGCTCATGTTTCGTATAAAAAGACTTTATTCTTTTTTACTGGGGACTTTTTTACCGTTACTGCTGGCAACATTCAGCGTATGCCTTTTTGTTATGCTGATGCAGTTCCTTTGGAAATATATTGACGATATGGTTGGAAAAGGCGTTGAAATAAAAGTCTTGGTCGAATTGTTCTTTTATGCAGCCAATTCGTTGGTTCCCATGGCGCTTCCCATTGCTATCCTGTTGGCTTCCTTAATGGCTTTCGGAAGTTTGGGAGAACAATTGGAACTTTTGGCAATGAAATCGGCAGGCATATCGCTCCTTCGAATCATGAAACCGTTGATTGTTCTACTCATCTTCATTTCCGGAATTGCTTTTGTTTTTCAAAACAACATTTTACCCGGCGCTCAAAAAAAATTATGGACCATCGTTTATTCCCTCAGAATAAAAACGCCGGAATTAGACATTCCCGAACGAACATTTTATAGGGATATCCCCGGTTACAACCTTTATGTAAATCATAAAGATAAAACGGGATTATTGCACGACGTGATGATTTATGATCATTCCAAAGGATTCGATGATGCAACGGTTATGGTTTCCGATTCGGGACGGATGAAACTGTCGGATGATAAAAAATATGTGATTTTAACTTTGTATAATGGCGAATTGTTCCAAAATGTTGGAATGAATCGATCCCGCTACAATCAGATTCCTTTCCAGCGGCAAACATTCTCCTTGCGAGATATTCTGATAGATTTCGACACCAATTTCAATATGGCTGATGAATCAATTACGAAAGATCGCGAGTTTAGAAAGAACATTCCCGAATTGCTTTCGTTTATTCGCACTGCCGATGCAGAAAACGACAGTATTGCTCAAGTGATTCGTCCGGCGCTTGTCAGCCAAGTATATTCGGCAACTTTCAAACAAGAACGATCCTCTCAAAACAAGAAGCATACCCAAGCGGATACGATCTCGATTACTGATTTTGACTCGTTTATTAATAGTCTTCCGGATGCTCGGCGGCTGCAATTGTTGGAAAGTGCAAAAATGAAAGTCGAACGTTTGACGAATGATTTTAATTTCCGAATGTATTCGCAGTCCGATAACCAACGACGAATCAGAGGACATGAAATAGAATTGCATAGAAAATTTACCCTCTCGGCAGCTTGCTTGCTGTTTTTTTTCATCGGAGCGCCCTTGGGCGCAATTATCCGAAAAGGCGGACTGGGCTTGCCTGCTGTTCTTTCTGTTTTCATGTTTGTTTTGTATTATACCATTGATACTTTCGGTTGGAAAATGGCAAGGCAGGGAACTTGGCCCGTGTGGGAAGGAATGTGGCTTAGTTCAGCTGTGCTGGCTGCGTTAGGCTTATTTTTGACTTATAAAGCCGTAAACGATTCGATAGTGATGAATACCGACGCTTGGGGAGAAAGTTTGCTGAGGCTTTTCGGTAAAAGGGAAATAAGGAATTATGCCCGGAAAGAAGTGATTATGATCTTTCCCGATTATCCCGAAGCGATGCGTTTAATGGAAAATTGGAACAAAGAAGCGGGCGTGTATTTGGAACAAAAACGAAAGGCGCCTTTCTATATTTCTTTTTGGAAGCAAGATTTTCAAGATAAGGAATTAAATCGTTTGTTATCTTCCATGGATCAATGGATAGAAGATTTGCTTAATTCAAATGAAAATTTGATTATCGGAAAATTAATGGATTATCCGGTTATTGCTCCTTTTCATTTGGCGTTTTTGAACCGATCCGCAGTACGTTGGACTTGTTCCGTGTTATTGCCTTTTGGTATTTCGATTTATATTATTTGTTTTTTGAAACAAAACCGGATTAATAACGATCTCCGGGCAACAATGAAAGTAAATGAGGAAATCAATAAGGAACTGAAAAATCTGAAATTGGATTTCCGAGAAAAATGACAAATATATGTTTTCAGATAAATTAAACACCGTTGAAGAAGCGATTGAAGATTTTCGAGAAGGAAAATTTCTGATCGTGATTGATGATGAAGATCGTGAGAATGAAGGCGACTTTATTATCGCTGCCGAAAAAGTGACACCCGAAAAAATCAATTTCATGATGACGCGGGGTAGGGGAGTCCTTTGCGCACCCATTACCGAGGAGCGTTGCCAAGAGTTGGAATTGGATATGCAGGTGTCGAGAAATACATCGGCTTTTGATACGCCATTTACGGTCACCGTCGATAAAATAGGAGGAGGATGCACAACAGGCGTTTCTATGTACGATCGTTGCGAAACCATTAAGGCATTGGCTGATAAGAATACAAAACCTTCCGATTTGGGTCGTCCCGGTCACATCAGCCCGCTTCGTGCCCGATCCAAAGGCGTTCTGAAAAGAGCCGGACATACTGAAGCCGCCATTGATTTGGCTCGTTTGGCCGGACTTTTTCCCGCAGGCGCATTAATCGAAATTATCAACGAAGACGGCACCATGGCGCGTTTGCCCGACTTGATAAAAGTATCGGAAAAGTTCGATATCAAAATTATCACCATCAAAAATTTGATTTCCTACCGCCTGAACTTCGAAACTTTGGTGGAAAAAGGCGAAACGGTGAATATGCCGACGGAGTACGGCCATTTCCGCTTAATCCCTTTTCAACAGAAATCCAACGGCTTGGAACACATAGCGCTGATAAAAGGTGAATGGGAAAAAGACGAACCGGTTTTGGTTCGGATGCATTCATCTTGTGCGACAGGTGATACCTTCGGCTCGTTGCGTTGCGAATGCGGAGAACAATTGCATGCTTCGATGGAAATGATAGAAAAAGCGGGAAAAGGCGCTGTCGTATATCTGAATCAAGAAGGGCGAGGAATCGGTCTTATGGATAAGATGCGCGCTTATAAGTTGCAGGAGCAAGGATTGGATACGGTGGACGCCAATTTGCATCTGGGGCATGATTCCGACGAAAGAGAATACGGAGTCGGCGCTCAGATACTGAGAGAATTGAAAATATCCAAAATCAGACTGATAACCAATAATCCAATCAAACGAGCCGCATTGGAAGGATACGGTTTGGAGATTGTGGAAAATGTCCCTATTGAGATAACGCCTAATCCTTTCAATGCATTTTATCTAAAAACAAAAAAAGAACGAATGGGCCATCTTCTAAGTAACTTGTAAATCATAACTTGTAACTTACAAATAAAAAGTTTGCATTAATCAAATTTTTATTTTACCTTTGCGCCCGCTAAATAACAATTTCAAACCAATAAAAAGTACATTTCAAAAATGGCAACAAAAATCAGATTGCAAAGGCACGGTCGCAAAGGGTACGCGTTTTACCACATCGTGATCGCAGATAGCAGAGCTCCACGTGATGGAAAATTTATCGAAAGGATTGGTTCTTACAACCCGAATACGAATCCTGCTACAATAGAT
>Ga0123354_10001661_pt1 | contig 27734 bp, 21 predicted proteins | sample TergutLab28metaG_2_FD_97872 | JGI IMG/M metagenome (GOLD analysis project Ga0123354, IMG submission 97872) | Labiotermes labralis P4 segment gut microbial communities from Petit-Saut dam, French Guiana - Lab288 P4 | ecosystem: Host-associated > Arthropoda: Insects > Digestive system > Gut ... | reverse complement strand
GGAGAAGTGTGTGGAGTCCCAAGGGAACTACTTTGAGGGTGATTAGGTGTCCAACGCTCCAAGTAAGCCAGTTTCTTTTTCCCGGCCAAAGGTCGGATACTTTTCTAACAGACCTCGTATTTCACCATCTGTGGTACCATTACTTGGATATGGCCTGTCGCCCTGTAGACCCATTTCGAGTGTAAATCCATCTCATCTTTCTTTTCCTTGTGACTTTATTTTGATTTTCCCCTCACAGTCGGACTTATCATTTCTTTATATCAAATCTGTAAGCTGTGGTGGTGGTGGTGGAGGTGGTCCTTTGAACCTGCAGCAACTCCTGGTGATCATGTAGAGGATTTTCTAGGCAGAGATTTGTTCAGGAGTGGTTTGCCATGGCCTTCCCCCGAGATTATTTCACATTTGTGCGTTCCCTATTCCGCGTCTTTTCTTCCACCATCATGCACCATTTTTTCCTATCCTGTACTGTTTTTTTAAAACTCCCAATTGTAGTCTGGTAGCTTCCTTGATACTGTCCAGCCAGCGCATCCATGATTTTCCCTGCCACCTGTATCCTGTAATTTGTCCAAGTATAATGTCCTGTTCCAGTGATCCTTTTGCTCTCACGACATGTCCAAAATAATGTAGTGTTAGTTGGAGGGTTGATGCTTCTAGTGATGTTTTGGGTTTCACTTCATCCAATATTGAAAGGTTCATTCTCCTCTCTGTCCAAGGAACTCATAAAATTCTTTTCCACGTCCATAGCTTAAAGGCATCAGTTTTTTTCTGTTCCTTTTTTCTCACTGTCAAGCTCTCATTTCCATATATCACTGTTGGGAATATTATGGTTTCTGCTATTTTAATTTTGGTAGCTTTCTTAATGCCCCGATCCTTCATAATTTTTTCCAGTTTTGTCACTGCCATTCTTCCAATTGTAAGTCTTCTATTTATTTCTTTGTAGTCGTAACCACCTTTGGAAATCGTAGAGCCTAAAACAGTGTAGCAGTTTATTACCTCCATTTCTCTTCCGTTTAATATGAATTCATTATGAATTCCTGTTGACATTATCTTGGTCTTCTTTAGGTTCAGCATCAGTCTGGCTTTCTAACCCTCTTCCTTTAGCTTTTCTAGTAGTTTTCTCACATCTTCTTTATCTACAGCTAATATTGTAGTATCATCCGCATATCGTAAATTTTTTATAGTTCTCCCTCCCACTTTTATTCCTATGTTGTCTTCAAATCCCACCCTTCTCACTATATATTCACTGTATAGGTTGAATAAATAAGGGGACAGGCTGCACCCTTGTCTAACACCTTTTCTCACTTCAAACTACTCTGTGTTAGCACATTCCATTCGTACTGCATCTTCTTCTTTTGTGTGTACAGGCCCTTTATGAGGACTACAAGGTGTTCCGGCACTCCCATGCTTCTTAATGTGTTCCACAATCAACTATGATCTACGCAGTTGAAAGCTTTGCTGTAGTCTATGAAGCAGATAAATATTATTTTGCCATATACTATCGCTCTTTCTAGGATCCATCTTACTTGCAATCTGGTCTCTCGTACATCTGCCTTTTCTAAATCCAGCTTTTTCTTCTGATATTTCCCTTTCAATGTATGTTGCTAGCCTGCCTTGAATTATTCGCGGTAGGATTTTACTTGCGTTAGGGATCAATGCAATGGTTCTGCAATTGGAACACAGTCTAAGGTCTCCTCTTTTTGGTAGAGGTAAAAATAGAGATCTTCTCCACTCTTGGGGCCACAAACTGCTTTTCCATATCTGTTGACATAGTGCTGTTAGAGCTGTTATTGCTGCTTCGCCTGCTGCTTTTATTAGTTCTACTGGCAGTTCATCTATGCCAGTTGCTTTATTTCCAGTTATTTCTCGCAGAGCTTTCCTCACTTTGCTTTTCATCACTAATGGTTCCTGCACATATGCTTTTCCTTGGAAATCTATAGAAATGTTTGGGTCATTTCTGTAGAGGTTTTCTGTGTATTCCTTCCATCTTCTGATTATTTTGTCCTTTTCTATGTAGTCTATCCCTGTTCTACTTTTTAGCAAACCTGTATTTATTTTTGGTTTTCCAGTTATTTCTCTTATCTGTTGATGTAATTCTCTTGTTCTTCCTTTTCCATTGCGCTCTTCCAGTACCCTTCATTTTTCCCTTACATAGTATTCCTTGTCTCTCCTGATTTTTTCTTTTAATTTCTCCATTTAGTTTTCTTACTTCGACCCAGTTTCCTTCCATTTTCATTTTTCGCCTGTTCTCCATGACCCTCAACATGTCCTGGAACATCCAAATGGGTCTGTTTTTCTTTTCTTTCCTCTGGATGACTTTGTCTGCCACCTCCTTGAAAATGTCCTTCAAGGCTTTCCATATTTCCTCTGAATTTCTTCCTTGTAGGTTTATTGTGGCTAGTTTCTGTTCAATTTCATTTTTGTATTCTTCTGGTATATTGTCTATGTCCAGTTTCCACTTGCTTTGTACTTTTCATCTTTATTCTTGCTGTAGCTGTGAGGAGTTCACGGTCAGACCCACGGTTGGCATCTGGTCTTGTCTTCACTGACTGTCTGAGATACTTCACACTTCAGTAAATATCTAGTAAGTTACGACATTATGTCATCAAACAATGAAGTTCTGGGACTTGTGCTAACATCCAAGTATGGCTCAGCATATAAAGCAACTGTAGCGAAATTCTCTTAGTTCATGTTATGTCTACCAGGAATTAGTGAAAAAGTTTTGGCTCAATCAATTCATATGTAGCAGCCATGCACACAAATTGTGTTTTTCTTTGTTGTCAAAGAGAAGCAAGCAAACATCAAGTTTTGCTTCAAACTCAGAAAATCGGCTACAGGAACATGCAAATTATGTTTGGCACTATGTATGTAAGTAAAGTAAAGCTCTACCTTGAACACCTGTCTTCAAACAGATTAACCCTTTGGTAATGCAAATGCCCAGTGTGATCTACAGCAGACTGCAGTGACTGGAACTGAGTGACCATAACTGGCCACTGTCAGTAGTTGACATTCAGCATTTTGAGTATCACACTGAACACTACAAATCTATAATATTCAGCACCAAAGGGTTCAAAGATTCAGAGAGGGACATGAAGAATACAAAGATGATTCACGTAGTGGACTTCTTCAATTGTCCAAAATCTGGAAACAGTTGCAAAAGTTCATGAAGGGTTAGCCCAAAACAATCAAATGATGTAGGATCAACTCTACATTAACTGAGAGACAACTCATCAGATCCTTTCCAAAAATTTGGGAAAGAAGATCTGCGTGAACTTTGTTCCACAAAGTCTCACAAAAGAGAAAAAGGAGCACAGTGTCATAAGTTATGAAGACTTCATCCCAACCCGTCAGACCAATCCACGCTTTCTCAACTGCATCATTACTGGTGATGAGTTGGGTGTTTCAGAACAGCCCTGAAACAAAATGTCAAAGCATGCAGTGGAGCATAGTGGGAAACAAATTTCACAAGTCCCAAAAATATGTGCTTGTAATGTCAAGGACCAAAATGAGGATCCTCACTTTTTCTTCACAACCAGGTTGTGATCCACAAAGAATTAGTGACTGAAGGAAAAACAGTGAACAGTGAATTATATGTAAAGATGAAGGAAAGGCACTGAAGCAAAGTTTAAGGGTGAGGCCACAATTTTTAGTGAGTTCATTCTTTCTGCATGATAATGGTCCTGCTCATTGTCCCATGACAAAGGAGCTTCCTGGCGAACCCTGTGTAGTGGAGAAAGCCACCCACCTTATCAATCTGACCTTGTCCCAACTGACTTGTATCCATTCCCTCCCCACAAAAGAATAAAATTTCAGGGCATCAAAGATATCAAGAATAATGTAACTGCCAAATTGAATGCAGTTCCTTTTGTTGCCTTCAAAGACTGTTCTTTTAGATCAAGTGCTAGCTTAATTGTTTGACATCAGATATGTGAGTTACTTTCAAGCTGCATGCATAGTCTCTGTTGAATGAATAACCAAAATTTGGAAGCTGTCAATAAGTTTAGTAAAATTTCTCATTTGAAATTTCATGACAATCCATTTATCATTTCTTTAGTTGTCACACATGTACAAACAGACATGGCAATGCTATCAGGCATATTTTGGCAACATCTTCTTGTGAACATTCAAAATGATGATCATTTCTTTTGTGTCAGAGGTAACAAATGTGTTCTGTAAACCACTCATCATGCCACTGAAAAGAATTCCACCTCAGGTATTGAAAATTTTGTATTTATGTAACTCCAAGCATACACACATAGATAAAATCCAGATTCTTGACACTCTACTTTGTAACCTTCCTCCATGAACTGTTATGTAAAGTACTGGTGTCACCACCCCAGCCCAATCAGTGACCGTTCAGAAACGGCTGTAATGCGTAACATGACAATACTCACTGAGAACTACAGTTACATGGAATCTTCCATCCTAATTATGCTGTTATAGCTCAAAATAGCAGAAATAATAAAAACAGGAAGAGTCTGATGTCCTCTTGAAGATGGTACTATCCTGCAGTGTTCCTGCAGAAAATACATAAAAACAGCGAAGAACCTGCCAGCTAAGTTTTGAACCACATCCTTCAAAATATGTAAATGCTACACACTACACCTAGCCCTTGTTTTACTTGTTTTAAGCATATTTGCTTTATCGCCCCTTGCCAATTTACACTGCTTCTTAATTTGTACCCTTTCATTTGGCTGGCTGCACACTTGGATGCTAACTGAGTTGTAAAGGTTGAGAGAGTGAATTTAGCCATCCATTATAGTGATGATATGGAACATATACCACACATACACAGTTGTTTACAATTTCTTTTAAATTCATGCATGGGCTGAAAAATAATACTAATTATTTATTTCTACATTTATATCAGTAACAGAATAATAATAATAATAATAATAATAATAATAATAATGTACCTATAGGCCTACCACACACAAACAGGATGTCATGGGTATTATTGCCTCTAACCCCTACCCATTCCATTATTTCTTGTAAGAATATCATTTTTAATCTACACCTTTTTGATTTGTGTTCATTTTTTTACTAGCAAAACTAAAGATTACAACAAGAGCTATGTGTACTACTGAATTAACCAGGTCATTCAGATTATTTAAAATACTCTTCTCAATTAATAAATTAAAACCATTCAATCTCTTACCTGTTTATCATAGTTTTCAAGACGTTTCTGTACATCAGCTGAAAGGCTAATGTCACCAGCACCATACATTTCTTGTGCTATCTTCCTTATCTTGTCCTCCAGAGGAAGATCGAGATCATATAAAAATCTGAACAAGAGAATACAAGCAATAAGTTCTGCAAGATATGGGAGTCCACTGAAAATACTACTTCCTACTCTATAAAAAGCTAGATGAAGTTTCCCTTCAAAGCTTCAAATATTCATTACAAAAATGATACAAGCATATATAAGATCTGGTATTTAAGAACTACTATTTAAACTTTACACGCAGAGTATTTGTATTTCTGTAGATAATATTCTGTATGTCAATTTTATGTAAAAAATCCTTTTATTCTGTATGAACTTCCTACAGTCTGCTGCAGCAAGGACTGTCACCTCTATTTTTTAGCAAACATCTACATTCATAAACTTCATGAAGAGTGCTGCCTTGCCTATTTCTGCTACTTCTCCATTATTTTATATATTACAAGGAGTACACTGTTGTCCCAATATGTAAAAACACCTCTCTACTACCCGAACATATATCAAGGTGCAACTATATTCAACTGAGGGTCCAACAATACTCACAACAATGTGTGCCACCAGGCACTAGTCTTAACTACCTAGTCATAAGTACACGTAACAAGTTAAAAGAATTAGTCCTGTTGGTGACAGTATAAGAACTTGTGGGATGTTCATCCTCAGTCTTCAACACAAAAGTGCATACATGTATGCATGCATGTATACATACATACATAAATACACACACACATTTCATGGATCCAATGCCTGTATTATGGTTGGATATGAAACATGTCAAAAGAAATATGATAGACCATATACGTACAAAAGAAAATTCACATGTGAAACACGTAAGTCAACAATGAAATATTCAAAACACACTGAATACTATGAATTCACATCATCAGAGTTAGAATAAAAGCTATAAATGTATGAATATATGTACATTAGGAGACAAATATTTATTAGTATTCTAAATATATGCTAAAAATTCCTCAATCAAATAAAATTAATGTAACACAAGATAGCTCTGCCATGCAGCTCTGAAGTGAAATTTGTTATTTTTTTAATCAGAAATTGCAAACAGTAGACTCTTAAGTATCCTTATCCCAGAATAATATTATTCTTTGGTAGCTAGAAAGATTAAACACAGGCCTGTGAATTTGGTTCTTATACCTAGTGTTATTTTCATGAACAGATGAACTAGTATGAAAATTATTTAAGTTCTTGAGTACAAACAGCATTAATGAAAATATATACAAGCCCTGAAAATTTAATATATCCAGTTTGTGGAAAAACCTCTACCCAAACATCTAGGAGAAACTCTCACCATAATTCTGATTATCTTGTTTTGGAGCAAAAAAGTATGACTTGGACTAGTAGAGTTCCCCCAAAATATTATACCATAATCAACCATTGCCTGAAAATTTGCAAAATACACCATACACAGAACTTCAATACCTACAAAAAAAAGTGTTTTCTGAGGGAACAACAAACAAAACTCAGCTTGGGAATAATCTTTTCTGTGTGACTCTTCCAATTAAGTTGATAATCAATACATGACCCTAAAAAACTAAATTTAGAAACCTCAGGAAGTAATTTACTTGCATATTCAAAAGATAATGAATGAGAAGTTCCATTGTTTGTAGTGAATTTTATAATATTAATTTTACTCATATTTTGAATACAATGATCTGCATGAAACCAATTTACAATATGTATAATAACCAAATTAAATGTGAATTAATTATAATTGTGTTTAGAAAGGACACTAGTGTAATCGGCATACATTATAATTTCAGAGATAGGTCTAATGTTTAAAGGAAAATCATTTATGTAGACAATAAAAAGCAGAGGACACAATTCAGACCTCTGTGGGACCCTGTGATATACTATCTCCCAACTTGAAAAATATTTTTGTGAATAATCAGAGTTCAAGACAACCCTTTGTTTTCTACCTCCTAAATATGATTCAAACCAACCCAAAAGTTTACCTTTTATACAATAAACTTTCAATGTATTTAAAATTTATGATTCACAGAGTCAAATGCTTTAGATAAACCACAAAAAATTCCTCCAGTGTGTGTTTTATTGTTCCATGTTTGAATAGAACTGTCTGTAGAACTGTGCATAGCATTAATTGTGGATAATCCTTTTCTAAATCTATACTGTTCTGGGATCAATTTATTATGAACTTGTAAGTGCTTACTTACTCTACAAAAGACTACTATCTCAAATAACCTAGTAAATGAACTCAACAAGAAAATCATTTAGTAATTTGCAGGGTTAGATCTATCCCCTTTCTTAAATAGTGGCTTTATAATAACATACTTGAGTCTATCAGGAAAAATAGCCAAAGAAAGTGATTTAATAAAAATACAAGTTAATGGCTTACTTACTAAGTGATCACATAATCTCGGTATTTTATTAGATACTCCTTTATATTCAGAAGAATTTTTATTTTTCAAGGAATCAATTATACCTATTAATTCTGCCTCTGTGACCGGAACAACCATCATAATTGGAAAATTATTAGAATTGTGACCCACTACACATTCAACAGCAGAATAAACTTGAACAACCTGGAGTTTTAATTTCTCCACTAATTCCAGAAAAAAAAAAACTGTTGAAAGCATTTCCAGCTTGATTAGGATTAATTGCTAAATTACTTTACCAAGCGCAGAAGGCATCGTACAGGGTGGCATTTTGTTCCTCTTTCTATCTAAACAATATTCCACATTGCTTTCGTTTTGTAATCAGAGAATGATATTAATTGGTTGAAATGTATCTTTTTTGCATCTCTTAAAATTTTGAAATATTGAGTATAATTAGGCTTTTAATTGCTGAGTATGACAGTTTCTGTAAAGGAGATACAAACTTCTTTTCCACCTACAAGACACCCTTGTACCATTACTAATCCAACCACATGTTTTTTATTATTGTATGCTAAGCAGAAAAATATGCTCAAAGGTAATTAAGAAAATACTTTAAAAAATGAGTTAAAAGTATCCTGCACATCATCAAGTTCATACAAATTACCCCAAGTTTCATTTTTTAACAATTCTAAAAAGTTGGGAATAGAATCTTTACATAATAACCTAGTTCTATTAGTTGAACTTCTAGTTTTAATCACAGTAAAAACAATCTTTAAAATAAATATTGACCATTGTGGTCTGGCACACCATTAACTACGGGAATACCTGAAAAATCATATAGCCTAGTATTATCTTTAAAAATATTACATAATAATGTACTTTTACAATTTTGTATTCTTGTGGGAAAACAGACAGAATGAGAAGAATTATATGTAGTCAATAATGAAGGCTGCTGTTTCTAACAATAACTATCCACCAAATAGTCAACATTTATGTCTCCACACATTAAAAACTTAGTCAAAGGCCTATATAAGTGCTTCCATGTAAAATCCAAAAAGGTTAAAAACTGATCAAAATTCCCTGAGAAAGACCTATAAATACATATTATAATAAAACAAGAAACTTTAGTATTACCTTGCACAGCATACAGTTTTATGATTTTCTCATCACAGTTTTCAGAAATATCAAGAATATAACACATCATTTTTGATAAATATACAAACTCCACCACTTTGAAAAAGAGTGCACAAGTAGCTACAACCTAAAGAATAATTTAACAAAACTTAGGGTCTGCTTAGACAAAAAATGTTCAGTTACACAGAAAAAATTAGGCTTAATTTGATTTGTTAGTATGAACACATCAATTTATCATTTTTGCTTAGTAATCTCCTAATGTTCTGATGCATAAGTGTCAAAGGACTTTTTGAATCAGTGCTGTATGGATCACACAATTTTACATCCATAAAAAATCACTGCTTTTGGAAAATAAGTTTTAGTAATAACGTGCGTAAAACAACAGGCACAATAAGACCTGCAGGCTGAACAGCAATCCTAAAAAATACTGCAGAGTCAATGAAGTAACCAGATATTTTATGTTTTACATACACCTTAATTATTAAGCACATTTTCACTATGTCAGCCTGAAAAGCCTTTAAAACTCTCCTTTTGATGGCCAATCATTTAGAACATTTGCCCCACCCCTGGAATAATGTAACAATTACAGCAATATGAATCACTGTGATTATGTGAGTTCACTTCTTTCAGCCTATTACTGAGCACAGACTGTTTGCTTTACATTATCGCAGCATGCACAGGAAATATTCAAATCACAAAGAAACACTGCATAACACAGAACACCATGTGTCCTGGCAAGATGGAATACAGGAGTATGAACCTCCAAATAAATATGTTCTATATGCCTCCTGTATCTCACTCTGTGTAAGTCTCATTATAGAAACTGCAAGTACATGGCACCTGAATTCTGTAGGCTGTTTGCATGCCTCAATAACAGCATCAGCTAAGTCTGTGGCTCCAGCCCCACCTTCAGCCCAGTGTTTGCAAATAACAGCACGAAAAGCTCCACTCTCCGAACTTGCTCGCTTCAGTAACTCCAACTCAGCCTCTGTATCAGTTCTAAAAATACATCAGTCAACATTTCTGAATGAAATTTATCAATCACAAATGGTGATATATATAGTAACCACCAACAGTTTCATTTTAAAAATGAAAGAAGAAACAAATCAGTCTACTTACTTGAAGGAATTGATGGCAACAACAACTGGGATTCCAAATTTTTTGCCATTGCTGATGTGTTTCTGAAGATTTGGTAATCCTTTAGCCAGCAGTTCGAGGTTTTCCTAACGTGAACACACATGCTCATTATATACAGTAAATACAAGCTTAAGAAAGGTCTCTAAATTTATTTTATGTTATTTACGAGGGTGAGTCAAATGAAAACCGTAAATATTTTTTATCTCGTAATTCAATGAACACAAAAGGTACACAATGACTTCATTTTTCTATGTAGTCTCCAGATGTGCGGCTATTTCATTCAATGTTACACAGCGTTTTTCCTTCGTGATGGCTTCAATTGCTGCAATGGCCTCTGGTGTCACTACTCGGTGTGCCTGACCAGATCAAGGAGAGTCTGTTACAGAACTAATGCCGTTCACGAACTTCCTAGTCCACTCATACACTTGCTGTAGTGACAGACATGCATCACCATACTGAACTTTCACTCGTCGATGAATTTCGAGAGGTTTTACCCCTTCACTACTTAAAAAACGGATGACAGAACGCTGTTCTTTTTTTGGTGCATGTTGCAAGCTGGGCCGCCATCTTTACACTACTACTGCGCCATCATGTTGCATTCCTGCATTGTACTGCCACCTGTCGGCCACTCTTCAAACCATGAGTATCATTGTTGTCAACTTACAAGACAATCAAGCTGTGTTTTGAATTTTTATCCCACTTTTAAGGTTTTCATTTGACTCTCCCTCATATTAACAATACATAAAATAGTAATGGACAAAGACAAATTGTTAAATACAAAAAAGTGGTGCAAGGAATCAAAAGATTGCTACGTATTATATTGGGACGCAAAAGAATTTGTATGTGTTAATTCCTGCCACTGTAACATCTACCCTGCAAATCTATGTTTTGGATAATACTATGAGGGTACATTGTGCTTTGTACTTTTCATTGGTTCTTTTGGCACTAAAATAAAAATGGTGATAATATAAACAAACAGATGAAGAAAACAATAAAAACAACACATACCATATTGAAGCCCGCATGCTACTGGTTTTATTCATTACTGTATATAAGTACCTCACTTATTCATTTTAAAATTATTATAGCTTACAATTTCTGGTATAGTAATCACTCAAAGCTTAGAAAATAGATATATATTTTTCTGCCACGTCTTTATTCTTGCCCAATCAAAAGTATATGGAAGAAACCTATGTGTCGCAATAGGGAATTGGTTGGTTAAGGGTAAGATACAGAACAAGTTCTTCGTACAGATGCCCAAAACAAAAACACAACACATATACACCCCCTTTATGTTGCTAGATGCAGTACGTACATACATGGTACAGGAAATTTAATTACGGATGGTGTGAAGAAATAACAAATTATTTCTTTCACAAAAAAATTTTAATTGAATATTGTATCAGTGTCCTTGTATTAATTTTTTTACTCTCACATAGTTTTCAAACCCCTATAATTCTGGCCTAGTTTTTTTTTATGATTAAGCCTCATATACATTTTAGGCACTTTGGCACGCAGCCTTGTGAACAGAGAAGCTCAGCATTACAGACTGTTTGGGTGACAAGCTCTAATGCTTTCTTTTATATTTAACAGGTCCTCTGTGATAAGAAACCAGAAACAAGCTTGATTAAGCATTATACTATACATACTTATGGGTAACTTGCGGTATGGTTCGAAATATTCTTAACATGGCACTGGATGGTGGCAATTGGTCAGTTTTATCCCTGGAGAAAGATGCCCACATACCCATTCAAACAAGCTGAAGAGGACTCCAAAGACAAGCTACATATGATGGGGAATCCAACCCTGCTTATCTAACCTTCAGACCCATCACTATGCCGAGGTAAACTGGCCCCAAAAATGTAAATACAGTTGTTCTCTTTTTAATATACATAATTTTTCTACCTTAAAATTGTAACTGTTTTACTTGTAAGTGCCACATGTAACACACAAGATAACAATCTACATCTTAAGTTGTACAAAAGCCATTGCAAAGAAATAAAACAAAACTCACTGCAATTACTTCAAATCACAAACTCAATGTATCACATTGCTACAGAGCACACTCTTACCTCCACATACTCCTGCTTTAGTGGAACGCCTGGAGTTACAGTGGGTCCACCACCATGCATCTTCATAGCTCTTACTGTTGTTACTAGAACTACAGCATTGGGTATTGCTCCTGAATTCCGACACTTTATGTTGAAGAACTTCTCCATCCCTGGTGAAAACATATCAAAATAGGAATGACCAAAATACTAAAAGGATACACACAAGACTAATTATGTGTAGCCCAAGAAATCTTACTTTTCTGGTGTATGTTCACATCTCAACACCAGAATTCAGAACAAAATATAATATAACAATAGCTAGTAAATCCTTCAAAAGAGTGATGAAATTCAAAACTGCAAAAAGAGCAAAAAATAAAAACTTGACTTAATAAGGAAGAGGAGGAGGTGGAGGAGGAGATTAAGTCTATTTGTATAGACAGGGATAATTATTTAAATGGAAATGATCGACTGATAATGGAAAGATGGAAGCACTATTTTTATTAAACACTGTAATGAAATGATGATGATGATGATGATGACATGGAGATAAGGGAAGAAGTAATATATCGAGGACCTGAAGAGCAAATTGAACCCCCCAACCACAAATGAGGTATCATAAATAATAAGAACATTACAGAATAATAAATCACCAAGAAAGGACAATGTCAGTGCAGAACTTATAAAATATAGAGAGAAAACACTTCAGGAAGAAATTTACACACTAACAGAAGGGCATCACAAAAAACGCCACAGAAGTAGCAAAAGGCATATATATTCCCATACTTAAGGGGGATAAACTGCAATGTAGCAATTATAGAGGGATCTCCCTATTAAATGTATGTTATAAAGTTTTGACTAATATTCTGCATAGACAGCTGGTCCCTGGCAGCAGAAATTTTAAGAGATTAACAACGTGGGTTGAAGAGAAGACAATACACTACTGATAATTTATTTCTATTACAACATATTCTTACAAATTTTATAGACTTAATCTAGATTTGTGCTTATTATTTACTGACTCTAAGCAGGTCCATGACTCAATAAACAGAACATATTTATACAAAATTTGAAAGAAGTTCGGAATCCCAAAGAAATAAGTGAACTTAATAAAAATGATATTGCAGGATTTGAACAGAAAAGTGAAAAACCAAGGTCAAATGATCGAAGCATCTGGCATAGAAAGAGGCTCGAGACAAGTGATGCACTCTCTACAACACTGTTCAATATTGCACTGGAGAAGGTGATAAGGAATATACAGAATCATGTCAATGGAACAATTTTTAACAGAACAAGACAGTATATAGCATATGTAGATGATGTGTTGATAGTTGCACTATAGGTGAGAGTGACTGAAGAAGTAATAACACAGATTAAAGAAGCTGCAGTAAGGAATGGATTGGTGATAAACAAAAGCAAAACAAAATACATGAAAATACACAGAAAAACAACAAATTTAGAGCGAGATCTGATAATGAATAGACAAGCATTTTAAGGGATTCAGAATTTTTGATATTTAGGTCCCTTGAGAAATTCAAAAAATTTAGTAAGTGATGAAACAAAACCAAGGACTGCTGAAGGCAACAGATGTTTTTATAATCTAAGATAAACATTTAGGTCTAGAGCCACAAGTAAAGCAGTTAAAATTAAGATATAAAAAAATTGTGAAACCAGTTGTATTGTTTGGCGGCGAAACATGGGCTATGACTGAGATGGATATGAAAAGACTCGGTACATGGGAGAGGAAAATATTAGGGATAAATGGACCAGTAGAAGAACAAGGAATATGGAGAATAAGAACTAATCAGGAGTTGAGGGAGCTATATAAAGATCTAGACACAGCAGCAGCTATTAACAAGAAGAGACTGGAATGGATTGGACATGCAGTAAGAATAGATTAGGAAAGGACAGTTACGAAAATATATGAGAGTAAACCAGAGGGAAGTAGAAGAACAGGAAGACATAGACTGAGATAGTGAGAGAAGGGAGTCAATAGGAATAAATGGGTGTCCATAATTAAGGAGGCCAAGGCTCTCATAGGGTCATAGAGCCACTAAGTAAGTAAGTAAGTAAATAAGTAAGTAAGTCAGTAAATAATTACTGTTTTGTATGGGTGTAACTCTTGGTCTTCCACATTACAAGAAGTGTTTGAGGGTACATGGCAAAAAGGTGTTTAGGAAAATACTTGAATCTTTGAGGCTGACATTTAATGGATGCTTGAAAACACTGCATAATGAGAAACTTCATTATTTACACTTTCCATCAATTATTATTATTATTAGTAGTAGTAGTAGTAGTAGTAATTAGTAGTAGTAGTGGTGGTGGTAGTTAGTAGTAGTTAGTGGTATTAGTAGTGGTCAGTAGTAGTAATCATAGTAGTATCAGTAGTAGTAGTTAGTTATTTAGTTAGTTGTAGTAGTAGTAGTATAGTGAGATACATGGGACAAATACCATGATTGTGACAGACGGCAAATATGTACAAAATTCTAACTGGGAAACCTGAAGAGAAGGGACCTATTCAAGGACCTAAGCCTAGATATGGGGATACTATTAAAACTTAAGTTACAGTTCCATGTACTGTACATGTGATAGATAATGATGAAGTTGTACAAATTATTCCCATATGAAAAAATGAGAATGAGAGTCACATGACAAGGAGATCTACTACTGCTAAGTCAATTATGCACACTGCTGACAAAACGGTTTACTATAAACCAAACATCTGACCTATATCAGAGCCAAACCCAGCTTCAGTGACAACATAGCCATCTGGTCCAACAAGTTTGAGTGCAATGTCATCAGCTACAATGGAAGAACAGCCATGTGCAATATCAGCAAAAGGACCAGCATGCACAAGGACAGGGGTTCCTTCCAGGGTCTGCATCAATGTTGGTTTGATAGCATCCTTCAGCAGGATAGACATAGCACCTGTGGCACCCTGAAATTACAAATTACTTGAAGAATGATATCTTCTAGGACATGATGCCATTTAGTCTGGTACATGAAATCTGCCCTGATGATGAAGGCAGCAGGATCCTCTGAAATATCAGTATGCCTCTACCAGACTACATGGCACAGCTGATCAAAAAAGTCACTGCTGTGAGAACTTCATATGCTTTTTTTCCCTAACCAACCAAGTAACTACCTAACTGACCAACCAACTAACCAAGTAACTAGTTCCATAGAACAGAGAACTCCCTGAGATGCTAACAGGTCCTCAGCCACATTTTATGGAACCCAAAGGTTCTTATTTACACATTATTTTATTTTATTCCCACTTTCAATTTCATACAAGCCAAAGTCATAGAGAGTCTGTCAGGAAAAAGAGACTTTTCTTTTCACTGTAAGATCCAGGCTGGTTCTGGGGCCCACCCAGCCTCCCATCTAGTGGGTACTAGAGGCTTTCTCCCTGGATGTAAAAAGTTGCCAGTGCACGATGTTTACCACCCAGCTCCATCCTGAGCTAAGATGAAGAATATGTGGAGCTACAGATCTACTCCCTCACATGCCTTCACGGCATACAAAGCAATACTTTACCTTTACACTTATAAAAACAACACACTGCACAAAGTCTGCATCAGGGTTGTAACTGGCCTTCTTACGGGTCATAACACCCTGAAGAGACATCCTCACCTACTAGGGATGCTTGCCGGCCCCTTGTGTAGGAAGTGTAGGGTGAGAGAGGAAACCTCGGCTCACATTCTATGTGAGTGCGAGGCTCTGGCCTTGCTCAGACATGCATACCTGGGCTCCTTTTTCTTGGAGCCAGAGGATATTAGGAGTTTAGGCTTGGGGGCCATCTGGAACTATAGTAAGGTTGCGGGGCTCCCATGATTCGATACGGGGCACTAACGACCCATTCTAATCAAGGCCTAGGTGCATCGGGGCTGAAAGGCCCCAAACCCACATGCAAATCAATCAATCAATCAAGTCTGCATCATGCCATGAAAAAAAACTTACACATGTACAAAATAACATAACAGACGTATTCTGTACACTCCATTAATTTTACTGCTACATGGAAATATACACAAACTTCAAATACACAATGGTATTTCCTGTTGCAAATCTCAATGTTCCTGCTGCAACAGAAAATGTGTCACTAGTTTTTATTATGTTCCATATCATATGTATTCCTTGTCCTGTCTGTCTCTCTCTCTCTCTCTCTCTCTCACACACACACACACAGTTCTTCACGCTATCATATTCAAAGAATATAAACTGCAATTATACACTGCTGTTATTGTTGCTCCCTACAAGGGTCTAAGTAATTCAACAAGTCTGGATTTTTTTTAAAGAGAGGAATAAACTGTTTAAATATAATAATGTAATAACAGAGGTCTCACAATCAAACTCCTCCATTTATCAAGTTTCTATTTTGTCTATACTCCCTATTACTTTCCTTTTCTTGACTGTCACCTATTATGCACTTTCTCATGTCATGATATGTGAGCTGCCATATTTTGTAGTATTTAATCTCCTCTAAACATAAAGAACATTAATTATGTAAACACACAATACAAATAGCCCAAAACAGGTTATATACAAAAGATAAGCTCACCAGATCATCTGCCGTAACAGGTTTGCCCTCAGTATCTTCGGCCACAACAATTTTACCCAAACGCGCCTTCATGTCTTGCATATTTTTGGAAAGAGCAAGAATGGCCATGATTTCACTAGCTACAGACATTATAAATCCACTTTCTCTGGTGTAACCTTTCTCAGTTGGTGACTGGCCGATGGTAATTTTTCTCAAAAATCTATCATTTGTATCAACAACTGTTAACAAAACAAAGTACAGAATAATAACAAAAATATCCATACACATGAACACTTATCCGTTTGTCTACGGCTACAGCCCAGTTTCTTCCCTTGGTATGTAAATTTAAATGAGATTTGGCTATGTCTTACTACATAAAAACAGCTTAATAAGAATATACTAACATGATTGACAATAAATGTCAAGACAGAGGTTAATAATCCTGCTTTCATTTGGGATGTTCCAGGTTTGATTCAAAGCTCCAATGGTGGCTATCTTCACTGGTTTTTATCATGATTAACCCCAGTCCATTCAAGAAAATGCTTGAATGGTACTCTAAATTTGGTCATAATTGCTTCTTCCAAATTCGCCGTCTTCTATACTCAGTGATAATGTAGCTGAGTAGGTTATGAAGAAATAAAATATGAAATAAAACACAACTCACCACGGTACCAAGTAACTGTGTTCACATCAATATTAAGTCTAGAAAAAGCCTTTTGTTCATCTGGAGTAAGAGCACCAGGATCAGTCTTGTTAATACCAAGTTTCTCCAACCTCTTCAACTGCAATAAACAGAATTAGACTTCAATAACAATTACAGGTACTACAGAAATGGTGCAGTTACAGTAAAGAAAAGGGCAATTTCTGAAGTGATGATACATTATATTAAACTGGATGAACCATTCCTTAGACACTAGTATGTTAATTAATACATATTAGTTAGCACTCCTATTAGCACTAGCCTATGTGAGATTTGAGGCCCACAGTGGTACTGACAAAGATTCCACCTTTCTTGAACGTTATGCTGTGATGGCTAAGATATTGAAGATTCAGAGGAGCATACTGGCTCTCAAACTTTGACAACCAATCACCAATCAACAAGTCATACCGTCCCATGAGACTTTAGTCTTCATCAGCACCATCCAAGCAGTAAAGCAAATCTTCTGGAAATGATTGACCTTGAAGATGGAGGCACTACATCCCTCCAAAATGTTTCCAACAGCATACCATCCAAGAAGACATGAGTCTTCAGTACTATTCTACATTACAAGATACTGGTCTTTTAGTAGCTAGCATTCTCACCTGAATCTTGGAGAAACTTCTCTTCCCATGTACAATAGGCACAAGCCTATCATACAGTGATTTATCACTTAGAGTACTTTCATGGAAAACTCTAGCATCAAGCTGAGCTGCCAGAAGATTGTTGGCTGCTGTTACAGCATGGATGTCACCTGTCAGGTGAAGATTAAACTCCTCCATAGGAATCACCAGCGAATACCCCCCACCAGAACCACCACCTGAAATACCCAGCATAAACACTGTCAGTGAAGTTCAACGTCACAGTTTCTCAGTGGTACAGGCAAAGAGGAAGAGAATACATGGGGGGGGGGGAAGGTACAAAATAATGACAACAGTGGATGAACACAGTCTACAGAGCAAAACAGGTTTACACTACCATCATATACACACATAGGCATGTGTATCATCATCATTTATCTTCTGACTGAATTTACAAATTTGTATTACACCTGGTATAAATTTAACTCCACTGCAGATCACACTAATTTCACGCTTTTTAATTCCTGCCACCACAATACCAACACTGTGGCTGAGATAACACCTTAAGTGGGGCCAACACTTGACACCATTTAGCACAGGACTCTGAAAATTTGGTGGCAACAGATCTAAAAACAAATATGCAAATTTCTAAGGATTTTTGCTAATTTTTTAAAAATTGATTGCAAGAAATTATGCACCACTATAGGTGTGTGTGTCTAATCTGGTATATCTTATACACAGAGGATGGGCTGGGACAGCATAATCACTACAGAAACTTGCTACAGACTGAAAGGTGTGGGGATTGAAATGTAGTGGGGGCAAGATTTTCTGCACCCATCCAGACTGGCCCTGGGGCCCACACAGCTTCCTGTACAATGGATACCAGGTTTCTTTCCTGGGGGTAAAGTGGCTGTGGTGTAGCAATGAGTACCCACCCCATTCTAGCGCCAAGGTTAAAAAAAGAGTTGAGTTATATCTCTAATTTCCACTCGGATGTCTTGGTCTGTTTTAGGGTGAACCCTTAATACACAGAGGCTGGTTGTACATTTATTTGTAGTGTTCACAGAGGATGCAGTTATTCTGACTTTAAAGCCAACAGTGTCTTGTGCAAGGTATCAAAGGTGCATTACATGATATACTGGCAGGTGACTGCTTCAACACTTTGAAGAGTTCAGACACCGATCAGTATTTTCCTTACACCACTGATTTGAATGTATGAGAAATCTTTAACACCTCCACTTCCATGCAACAGAAACTTCTGGGGTTTTTTAAGGCTGTTTAATCCATAAGAATATTAGCATTGTGACAATAGACCCCATACAGCCTGTCACTTTTTATATGCATGACCATGACTGATGCATGTACCTACCTAAATGCCTTTGATGACCATAAAAGCCAGAGACAGAAAGACAGTGTGTGTGAATCAGTTAATATATACATGTGTGTGTGCATGCTTGTGCTAAGAAGATGTGATGTTATGGAAAATGTTGAAACAACACAATATTAGACTTGGTTGATCATTCCACTGTAACAGCATGTCTAAGCAATACCACCTACTCTGCTTTAATATAATACAGAGTCAGAGGAAGGGAAGAGAGAGGACGGAAATGAAAAAGGAGAAAAATAAAAAGGGTTGAAAAAGGCATGTGTGAGAGAGGAAGGCAGGAAGGGGGGAGACACACACCTTCATGCGTACACGTGTTACGTACTCTGCAGATCCACAATTAAGTCAAGTGACAACAGGATATGAAATAAGTCATACAAATACATTAAAAAAATATACATTACAAGGTAATATAAATATTTTGCATAGGATATTCAAATGTTCAACAAAATTCATTATGTGTACTGATAATTTATGAGTCATATTTGAAGATCAGAAATTCCTGGACAGAATAAATGGTGTGTGTATATTTAAGTATTTTCTGAAGGCTGACTTAACACTGAGCTTGTTCATTCTTCAGACTAGTGACTCGGTATGGTTAACTGTTGAAATTTTGATGCTACCATGCTACATACTTTTCTCAAATCTTGAGAGGTTGCCAAATATTCTACAAAGATGGTATTTATTCTCTGTATTAAAACTATGTACAGATGAAATTGTGTGAAATTTTTCTTGGTTATTTGCAATGAAGTTTATTAATTAAAATATGTATTCACATGGAAAAGGTAAAATCTGTAATCTCGTAACACATCTCAACATAAAATTCTAGTTTCAGCACCTTTCAAAATTCTAATCATTTTCCCTTACAGAGTGAGCATCTTTTTATGTAAGACTAAATACACCCAAAAATTATTCCATACCTCATTACAGTATGGAAGTAAAAGGCAAAGGTAAAGTGATCCTGTTACAGGCCCGGTGTGACCCAGAGGGTGGGTAGAGGTATAGCTCTACCCTTCTATGACTGCGGCATTAGAAGGGGGTGAGTGGTCAGCAGCACGCCCCAGCTGCAGTTTACCCCCGGGAAAGACCCAGTACACATTTTACAGGAGGCTGGGTGGGCCCCAGGGCTGGTCTGGATGGGTGGAAAATCTCGTCGCCACCAGGATTCGATCCTGGACCATCCAGCCTGTAGTCAGTCACTACACCGACTGAGCTACCCGGCCCACACAGTATGGAAGTAGGCCCAATGAATTGTTGCGGAGTGTCAGTGTTGCTGATGAGAAAAGACCTAAATAAATTACATTATCCACATAATTCTGGAATTACATACATATGCACAATAGCTCATACAACAAATGAAGAGACATCCAGTTGGATTTTCAATCAGAATTATACTACCATATCATAAAAACATTTAAAATGTTACATAATTAGAAGTAGAAATTTTAATATGTTCTACCTTCCATGTGTTAATTGGATCCATAATATACAAACAACCAACACTGAAATGAGTTTTGTTGGTTATTTATATATTACTGGTGTCGCCAGACAGGCGACACCCGAACTGATGGATATGGGGTTGTGTGATTGTAAGCAACATTTTCAGCACTGGTTGCATGCTGCATCCATTTGTGGTAAGTGTCTTGTTCTTAATATGTCTCTTTGTTAAAACGTGGTTCCACAGTTGTGTGATGGCACAATGAGGGAAAAAGAAATGCTGGAGTTGTGTTAAATTGCCAAACAACTTTTGTTATATCTGTGGGCACCTGACACTTAAATCACAGTTCTATTCACTAACAAATACAGTGAAGTAAGCCTGCTATTTATATTTAGGATGTCATGTGGGAGATGCAAATAGAAGTTGGGCGTGACATATGCTGCATTACATACTACATACATTTGTAAAATGGATGAAAGGAAGAAAAATAGTAAATTTTTTGCCATTCCAGCAATCTAACATTAGCCAAGCAGCCACCCTCTGGACTATTATTGCTGTTTAACAAAAATCATGGGACTTTAAAGAGGAGCAAAGGTAAAATAAAGTATGCAAGCATTTCATTTGCAATGAAGGCAGTACTACATAAGAATGATCCTAAAGCCACTTTCCAACTGGAATTACCTTCCCTCAAAAAGAGCTGTTAATACCATCTACATCCTCTGGTCTCAGCTATGATTTCCAGGAGTGATCAACAGCCACATCTGATACAGCAATGTGAGCTAAATGACCTAGTTCACCACCAGAATCTTTAAAACTTATAGGCTCAAGACTGCTGCAGTGAAACATGCTGGCTAAGGAAACAAGACAATCCATATTCAGGAAGGGGGATGAAAAATTTTCTGGGTATTACAGAATGCAGGTCTTTCTTTGTGGCTGCAGTGATGTAAACAGCTTGAAAGAAGAAATAGGATTTCCACAGGATCCCAAAAAATGGAGACTTCTCATTGATGCACAATAACTAAGTTTGAAAGCTTTTTTTTTTTTTTTTAAATTACATTTTAGGAATGTAAAACTATTGATACCTGTTGCCCTTCCAGTGCCTAAGAAAGAATCATATGAAAGTTTGTCACTCTTACTAAAGGCAATCAATTACAAGAAGCACTGTTACAGATATATAAGTATTTTAAGATACTGGACTTTTACTCAGAATCCAGAGAGCATATAGAAAGTAATGTTATTTTTTGCGCTGGTGCAACAGTCAAGCACCTGAGAAAAAATACACGGTGAAGGACTAGTGAGCCACAGAAGACTTTGTTCCTGGAAAATATATTGTTAAGGAAGCTCCTTTGGTGAATCCCAAAACGATGCTTCTGCCATCACTACACATTCGCACGGGCCTACAAAGAACTTTGTGAAACCAATGGATGAACGTGGTGAAGATTTCTTCTATTTGTGCAGTAAGTTTCCAAAACTCAGATATGCCAAAGTTCAACAAGGACTCACTGTTGACCCACAGATTTGAGGAAGTTATGTTTGACAAGAACTTTGAAAAGGAATTGAACTCTGCTGAATTAGCTGGAGGGATGTCCTTCAAATCCTTGTTTTGTGGCTTTCTGGGAAGAGGAGGAGGAAAATTACACCTAAATCATAAAAAATCTGCTACAGAATTACAAGAAGTTAGGATGCTGGACATTATTGAAAACTCATTTCTTACAATGACACCTCAGCTTCTTTCTTGAGAACCTAGAAGCCATTAGTAGTGAACAAAGTGAACAGTTTCATCACAATACAGGCAAAATGAAGAAAAGGAAGGAAGGTAGGTGGAGTAAAGTTATGGTGGAGAGATTACTGATGGTTTCTCCATTAACACAAACCAGCAGTCCAACTGTCAGCTTCAACTGCTTTAAATCAATTAAAAGTGCACATACTGGTTATAACTAAATGTTCCTTTATTTGGTTAACATGTTTTAATAGCTTCAATGTGAAAATGATCATTACTAAGTCTTTAAATATTTCTGTAAAGTGTACCTCAATTTTTCAGTACTTTGGGGACTCACTATTCAGAGTGTTCCAGAAGAAGTCTGCCATATGTTAGGAGTACATTCCTTTGGTTAATTTGCACTGGTATAACCACACACACCTATGAGGTTGAACGGTTACAGAGATAACAGAACAAGAAAAGCGTCATCTTCTTGCAGTTCCACATACTGTAACTACCTAACATGATTAGTTTTCTGTACACTTTGCAAGTCTGTCCTTGAACCAATATGAAAGACAAGACCTCTGGAGGCAAGTGTGTTAAAAAATGTACTTGGAAACCTAAGGACAATTTTTATGGAGCTAATGCAAGTTTTACTAGTTAAATTAAAGTCTTTATGTCACTCAGATGTCAATTAGATGGTAAATGCAGGCGTTAACACTACAGGAACTACAAATTCCTCCTTGTTTTAATATGTGTCTGGCAATCAATAAATGAACATAAATTTCGATTCTGTAAAATTTACCTCGGATAGGCATTTTCAATTATGTCAGTGTAATTTCACCTAAGGATTGTTCCCCTTAAGTAAAGTAGATTCCTTTGAAACATCCTGTATATGGTCCTATTAATAACATTTGTGACTTGCACTGCTCCTTTCTTAACACACTTCATACATACGAAATCCAAGTATTATCTGTTTTCTTAAGTCCACATATAAATGAAATGTTCAAGAATAAAACGTATATCATACCTTTAATTCCAAATGTAGGACCATGGGATGGCTGCCGCACACATGCAAAGGAGTTTTTGTTCTTGTGTGCACTTAGGGCCTGGACAAGACCAACTGTTGTTGTACTTTTGCCCTCTCCAAGTGGTGTGGGAGTGATTCTACACAAAGAATAGAAATGTATTTAGTCACAAATATGTCATAATATGACCTGAAAGAACAGTTAATAAATTGCCACCTGAAAGTAAAGTTTTGCAATGGTGAGGCAAGAGCTCATTATTTGTACTTTTCACTGAAAAACATAAGGCCAATTATAATCAGCCTTATGCAAGGTATTTTGCAATCTGCAGTGTAGATAACTGTCTTGCATACACAGATAAAACAGAGTTCAAGACTTACTTCCAAACATTCCAGTATGGAAAGGCAGAATATTAGGCAATGAATACACAGTCATTACAAGAGCAGTTCATTGCTCTACCACAAATACTTACAGCATTTTATGTTTCAAACAATAATGTAATCCGAAACTCTTGTGTACTTACCAATAGTATGTTTACACTGTACAGACATGGAAAGAGAAAAAATACATCTCCCTATAAAAGTTCCAACCACTGGTTTAATGACAACAAACAGCATTTATATGGGCCAATTAAAATAAAATAACAGTTATACGTTTTATTTTGACTTCTGAAAACTTATATAGTAAGTTTTCTACATACTACTTCCATGAAGTGAATTTATTCAGTAGGGGTTAACAAGATTTGATGAGAGGAGCAACCATCACACTTGCCTGACTGTGTGTTTGCAGAAGACTCACAGTAGCAACATTACAAATTCTCTTACCCTGAAGAAGGAGGCAACAGGATCTTCTGAAATGCTGGTAACAAACTACCAGATTACAGGGAATCACATCACATCACACAGGATCACAGTCCAGAACACAGCAGCCAAGTGTACTCACATGTTTTTCACTCCACACTTAATAGAAGTTAATATTTAAGTTCATCAATTTTGGGGGATTTAAAAAAAACACATAAATGATGTATTCTAACCTACAGTTCTGCAGCTACCAAGCAAAATCCTGAAGTATATAATATAAAATGATTACACTTTACTGTCAGAACTTACAACTGTTCTTTATCACAAGGTAGTTAATCTGCAAAACAGGAATGAAATAATGCTGATTAAACACCAGGGCTCTTTCTTATTTCAAAAGTAATGATAAAGAGCATTATTTATGGAAACATATTAATTTTCACATACAATGGCAGCAAATGGAAAACTTTTTCAGCAGCAGACTGTTGTAAAATATAAATGAAAATGAATTACATAGACTTATTTTGTTTAGTTATACAAGCATAAGTCTCATTAGTTTAAGCCGAAATGACCAAATGTTCTAAACAAGAACTGAAATTCAGGAACACAAACTCTAAGAGAAACGGAATGGACTAATACCCATGTACTGTTTATGAAGAAATGTTCTTAAACGGCTCTCAACAGCCTTCACACTTATCATTTCAAGACAACAGCTTCAAAATTTCCTATTCTGGCATCACTTATTTGAAGAAGTCCTTATTAACTAACTGGCAATGGGCCATGGAACCTAAGTTGACTCCTAGCATAAGCAGTAAATCTCATGTTACCACTGCATCCCAAAATGCTTTGAAGCCCACTCTGTCTCCTATCAAGTAAATGCTGGAACAACTTTTCCTCCCATTAGAATGGATCAAACAAAGATGCCCACTTATCTCTATGAACAGACAAGACAGAATATACCATGTTTTAACTTCATTTTGCACTTGCATACATGTTGTAGTGCTTAGACACTGCTACATGATATCATCCTGTAATTAACAGCATGTGTTGAGTCAAAGAGGGTTTAACAAAACTGTTATATAAATTTCACACAAGAAGGCATTTATGAGGAATCTTACGTAGCAGTAGCAGCACACGAAAATCTGTGCAAATAAACTCCCATTCACTGTGATGACAGCATCAGTCATTTACACAGATAGCATGATGATTACATGTACTTATGATGCTCAGCTACAGGCCATGAAAGAGTGTGACTTTCATGCATATGGATGTGACAACAGTGATACATCGTGTATATTGCTGGGGAATGCCACATGAATATTATAATCCCTTGCAGGGAGGCTTACAGACACACATGTTTTTATACAGGTGGGATAATGCTGTTAATGTCAAGTAGGAAGTTGCAGCAGATGTCCTCATTAACTCCCACTCCCCCTCCCACCATATGTTGAATTACAACAAGCATGTTAAACATGTCCTGGTGTTCCATGCTCATTTCAAATACTGCCAACAGAGCAGCTGTATACTGCAGTCAAATTCTGACGATATGAGGACACATTTATTTGCCTCCAAACAGAAGTGGCAACATGATGCTTGGTGACCCAACATCTCACAGAAAACAAGGGCTCACTGCAGTCAGGTACTCTGGAGGTGCCCACGTCACATTCTTCCCCCATCTAATACTTGCACTTACCCATCTCCTATCACCTTGTGCCACCACCAATGCCAAATATACAGCACTGGTATGTAATATGGTGTGATTCTCTGCATCATAAAAAACTGGAACTGTTGGAATCTAACAATTTTTTTTGTAGCACAGATTTTCTCAAGTCCTCCTGTAGCTTCCTTCTCTTACATTCAAGGATTCTCTTCAGCATCTGGTCTTCAAACACCCTAAATTACATTCTTCAAAGTAGGATACTAAGTTTGAAACCAATACAAAACTACAGAGCAGAAGGACTTCTTATATCAATAACATAATACATACCCTGCAACTACTACGTATTTCCCAGACTTTTGCCGTTCTAGTCGTTTCAATACGGAAAGGTCAATCTTTGCTTTCTTGTGTCCATACTGAAATACTTCACTGGGATACAAACCAATTTCTTCTGCCAGCTGATTTACATCCTTTGCCTCTTGTTTTCTGGCAATCTGTATGTTGCTGTAACAAAAAAAAAAAACCCCCCACAACAAATGACACAGTTAACACTGATGCTACAATAAACTTAATTTGTTATGGTACACTGACACTTTCTTCAGTATGAGACACAAGAATCATTATCAAGCCATATGTAATGTAAAAATATGAGGCCAGTTTCAATGCTCACTATCAGTACACAATAAAGCATAACTACAGCCTCAAGTTACAATATTGTAATTTCTCAAGTACTGTACTGGACAAAGATTGGTGACGTATCAGGGTACGGTACAGGGAGAAAGGTAAAGTCACAGTGCATGCCATAAATACATGCAGGAAAGTGAAGGTAATGTTTCATGCATTCTTAACCCTGGCACTAGATGCACATTAGTGGTCAGCTTCACACCCCCACCACTTTTCTCCCAATGAAACAGCCCCTGGTATCACTGAAGAGAAGGCTAGGTGGACCCAAGAGCTGGTCCGGGTGATTTGCAGCAGAAAAAAATCACTACCCATGCCAGGAATCTGACCATGATTCCACCATTATCCAGTTCATAGCCTCATCACTACGAGGTACAACAATAACAAACTGTAACTGTTACTGTCACGTTTGAAACATTTTCCCTGATCAGCAGTATATTTAGTGAGTCAGTGATCTACTGTTCAAAAAACTGCTGAAACCCCTCTTCAGGAATCTTCTTCAATGCATGTCCTGGAATGCTGATAGTGTCTGAAATTCTGTGGCCTCTCCAAGCCATATTCAGTTCTGGAAACAGCCAAAACTAACGTGGTTTTGGAGGAGGGGGGGTGGGGAAGAGGGCATGTCCTGAGCAGAGGCACTGTCTTGATGCAAGATCCAAACACGTGGCCAAATTTCAGGTCCTCTCGAGTGAAGAGCCACAGGTAACCTTGCCAGTAGTCACAAGTCACCACACTGGTCCTCAGACTTTTTCAAATACTCAAACTGAACAATACCCTAGCATTAATGGGCTCTTGACATGCATGCATTTTGTGGTCTACACATAACAACCATTCTAAAGAACATTCTAGCAGTGAAGAATCAGCAATGATTTGAACAGCAGAAACACTGATTCAGTTAGTGTATTGCTGTGCAAGGATACCACTTCAAAGGTGAAAACTATTACTGCATACATAATTAACCTTTAGACGCCTAACGTCAACCATAGCTGACGTACTGCACTGCTAACCTCCAAAGTTGCATTTTATATATTTATTCAACAAATATAGGTACCGAATATTTTAAACATGGTGTATACTCTCCATTTTTTCCCTTCAAAATGCAGTTTGTTTCATAATTCTAATGTATTTGGTTCCTGTATTATTCACATTTTATATACAGGGTGTGCTAAACTAAACTCTGTGGCCTTAGTCCGCACGCGAACTATGCCGACAGAGCGGCCGCCACCGGTCGGCGAAGTTAGTGCAAACTTTTGCGGATAGAGGGGTGTCACGTGGTCAGCGCAACGGGTCCCCACAGCCGTTAATCTCTGTTTTCTAGACCTGGAGCCGCTACTTTTTTCATTCAAG
>Ga0123354_10001660_pt1 | contig 27748 bp, 25 predicted proteins | sample TergutLab28metaG_2_FD_97872 | JGI IMG/M metagenome (GOLD analysis project Ga0123354, IMG submission 97872) | Labiotermes labralis P4 segment gut microbial communities from Petit-Saut dam, French Guiana - Lab288 P4 | ecosystem: Host-associated > Arthropoda: Insects > Digestive system > Gut ... | reverse complement strand
GTACCCATTGCCGCCGGCGGTGGTGGGGGTACGGAAACATCGGCCGTCACTGGCTATAATACCGCACAATATATCGCGATTCAGGTAGGCAAATGGGGCAGTGGTCTTGCCGGAAATGTGTGGAAGACGTTTTTAACTGCACTTGATTCCAACAAAATGGCAGGCATATGCCCATCAGACGATGATGCCGCGCTGCCTACCCCATCCTGTATCAAGGTTACTGCACAATCACTAGATACGGTCACCACCCTTATGGCTATGGATGCATGCACGAAGATTATTAATAAGTATGCAAAAGAATCCCATGCCACTACCGGCTTTAGCTCTGACAACTGGGATGCATTGGGGGGAGAGGATGTTGTCATTGTAGAGACGACATGGGGGGGTATCAGGCCATTTTCTGGGCGTGAGTGGGATAAGCATTTTGAGCCTGGAATAAAATATGGAATGGATTTGGTTACAGATAGAAAAGCCCTCTCAAGCAGTTTACGAGAATACAGTTATAAAGATCTTTGCGGCAGTTATTCAATACCTCTTGCTCGAGGACTTTACGCTGGCGTTTATGAGACTCAACGCGATGCTTTTTATAAGCTTACGAAGTATGTGGATACTGCCGTTGGGGAAGTTTATGACAGGGGAAGCCTTGTAAATTCAGGAATCCGAGCTGGTGGTGGGTATCAAGATGCCAGAAAAAAGGCATATGTTGACGCGATTCAAAGGCTGGCGCTGGACTTTCAAGGGGTATTTAAAAGAGGCGCCGAGGAGGAAATAGGGCTGGTTGATGAGCACTTAGCGGGCAATCCAGCTTACAATATGGGGCCGAAAGGTCGTTACCAAGTAACGGGGTGGTTATCGGCGGCGGCTTGGTTTCCACAAATAACGGCCATTGTAGGCGCGCGTTCGGCGGCTCTTGAAGGGTCCCTTCCTCACACCACGATGCCGACATTGGTTGAGGGTGGGAGTACTGGCTTTACTGTTATAGGTGGGAATGGTACGGCGGCGCATTCACTTGACGCTGCCAGTGCGGATTATACACGGTTTATGTCCGTGCTGAGGGACGCTGCGGAACAGGTTGGTGTCAACGCAAACAAGCTGACGTCGGCTTCTTCTGAAATGAAAGAGTTTGCCTCGGGCGATATCAGCACAGAGAGGGTTACAGGGTGGTTTTCCGGCAGCATATTGGCGGGCGTGCTTAAAACTGTGGACTATATAATGAGTCTTGTAGGGTTGACGGAGCCTGATGGCGCTCTGGCTGTGCGCTTTGGCAAAGGTATGAATCCTCTTTTGGAGATTTCGGCCCTCGGACACAAGTTCATTCGTGTCGGCGCATCAGCAGTAGAGATAGGTGCTACAGCGATCATGGCAGATAAGATTCTAGACGCTGTTACCTCCAAAATTCCCGGCCTTGGCAAGCTTGCAAGTGCCCTCCTCAAGGCTGTGGGTTCTGCCGCAGGATTTATTGGTACTTGCCTTCTGGTAGTAGCCCCGATCTTTTTCATGGTTGGTGTAATGCTTGGCTTTATCGTTCCACTTTATCCCTTTTATCGCTTCTTCTTCGGCGCAGTGAAATGGATTATGACCCTCTTTGAAGCTGTTATTATGGCGCCCCTCTTTGCTCTCGCCCACGTCAATCCTTATGGGGAAGGGCTTGCGGGGCAGTATGGAAAATACGGCTATTCTGTCGCCATGCAGCTTTTACTAAGGCCGGTATTGATGGTTTTCGGCCTTATTGCCGGATATCTTTTGTTTACGGCAACGCTGCATTTCCTGAATGATGCTTTCTACTTTGCAACCAGCGCCACTTTGGCTCAGGACAGCATAATTTCTGTTTTGGCCAAGCTTGTTTATTCCATTATTTACGCCGCTCTTGTGATTATTCTGGCCAACCAGTGCTTCCGCACGATTGGCCTGTTCCCGGATGTGGCACTAAGCTGGCTTGGTATGCAGGGGATCAAAGAAGAACAGATCGGCGATCACCAAATGCTTGCCGCAGCCGGTGGTTGGCTGGCCAGAGGTGGTATGGACGGTTTGAGTAAGGCTGTCCGCGGTGGTGCTGGGGCGTTGGGTACGGGCATAGGTAAAATGATACCTGATAAAACGTCAGGTGCAGGTGTCAGTCGTGGCGTTGGTGGCCCCATGGGTACGGCTTACGCTCTCCCTAAGTCAACTCAGACGCCAAGTCCCAGCGCTTCACCGGCAGGTGGTGGCTATTTCTCCAACTTCGGGAACATGGGCGGCACTCCCGGAAATCTCTATGCAGGTGGAACTGGGGCGTATGGTCAAGGGAATACAAATGTATCAGGAACCCAAGCTTCTACGGCCACAGCACAGACAACCTCTCAGAGTCCCCCGGCATCTGGATATGATTCGGGGCTGGCAGGTAGGCTAGCGCAAATGGGAGACATTGGGGACAATCATACGGCGAGCAGCGGCGACGCGCAGACCCCTGATCCTGACAAATCCTCCGCGAAAGATCAGGATAAGAGCCTTCTCGGCCAGATCAAAGACAAACCTCCTGAGAGCGGCGGTGATGGGGGAACCTTCGTCTAGCGCCTTTTAAAGACCTCTGGTCTTTGCGGCGGCATTATTTTATGTTCTGGCCATGTCTTTTCCTTATGTTGAAATCTTTACGGATGGCGCTTGCCGGGGTAATCCCGGGCCCGGGGGGTGGGCGGCTTTGTTGAGGTGCTCGGGGGTTGAGAAGGTTTTGACCGGCGGGGAGGCTCTTACCACCAACAACCGCATGGAGATGATGGCGGTTATTCAGGCCCTTGAAGCGCTCAAAAAGCCCTCGCAGGTTAACCTTACCACTGACAGCCGTTATGTGTGCGATGGCGTGCGCCAGTGGATGGCGCAATGGATCGCGCGCGGGTGGCGGACGGCTGACAACAAACCCGTCAAGAATGTGGATCTGTGGCAAAGGCTGGATACGGCGCTGCGGGCGCATCAAGTCAAGATCCTCTGGGTGCGCGGCCATGACGGCCACCCCGAAAATGAGCGGGTCGATCAGCTTGCCGTTGCGGCGATTCCCGTTGAAAGATCGGCGGATCTTTTTTCGTGATGGTTCCTCTCTATACATTTTTTTCAAAGCCGCGTAAGCTTGGCCTTGGAATCTTCTTTTAAAGGTGCGTTATGAAGCTCTCACCGCGCGCGCAGAAACCGCTTGACCAGAAGGAAGGGCAGCCATTGATGGTCAATCTGGCCCTCAGGGCGCAGCCTCGCGTTCCTGTTCGCCGCTTTGGCGCGGTCAACTGGCGCGGGCTTTGGACTTTGACGTCCAAGGAGATCAGGCGTTTTTTGAAGATTCCTATACAGACCATTGTCTCGCCTCTTGTGATGACGATGCTGTTTTATGCCGTTTTTGCTTTGGGCATGCGGGACGTGCCGCATGTGGGGGCGGTGCCGTTTTTGATCTTTGTCATGCCCGGCCTGATTATGATGAATATGGCGCAGAGCGCTTTTATGAACAGCTCGTCTTCTTTGACGCTTTCCAAGCTTCAGGACAATATTGTTGATGTTTTGATGGCGCCTCTTTCGCCGTTTGAGCTTACGCTTGGTTTTGCCATCGGCGGCCTTGTGCGCGGGCTTATGGTTGGGCTTGTCTCTTATCTGGCTTTGCTTTTTGTCGGGTCTTTGCAGGTCGAGTATATCTTTTTTGCGCTGTATTTCGCTGTGATGGGATCTTTGATGCTGTCCTTGATGGGAGTCATCACGGGGATATGGGCGGACAAGTTCGATCAGGTCGGCGGTATCCTCAACTTCATCATTATGCCGGCGACTTTTTTGTCGGGGACTTTTTTCTCTGTGACAAGCGTGCCTGAAGGATGGCGCGCTTTGTGTTACGGCAATCCTTTCTTTTACATGATTGACGGGTTTCGTTACGGCTTTACAGGGGTTCCGGATCACCCTGTTGTGGTCAGCATGGCGGTCATGATGATTATGAATCTCGCGCTTTTTGCGATCACTTATCTGCTTTTTGACTCCGGCATCTTTCTCAAGAAATAACAAAGGAACGGGACATGAAGAAACTTTGTCTGGTTGTTATGCTTTTATCTCTTGGCGGCTGCGCAAGTGACGGAGAGTCCCAAACTGCGCGCCGCTGTCCGCAGGTGGCGATTTTGCGCGCGTTGGAAGCGCTTGAGGATTTCGGCGATGCTACGCCTTCGCCCGAGACGCTTGTTGCGGCGGCTTTGATGGAAGGCGTTGAGGGAACCTGCCTTTACAGCAAAAAGGGGCTTGAGATCGTTTTTGATCTTTCCATGCGCGCCTACAGAGGGCCGGCTTTGCAGGGCGGCAGCGTGACCATGCCCTTTTTTGTTGCCGTGGTGGATAGCGAGGATCAGACGCGCAGCAAGCAGCTTATGACCGCAAGCTTTTCTTTCAAAAAGGGGGAAAATGAGGCGCAGCAGGCGGAATCCCTACGCGTCTTTTTGCCGCTTTTAAAGGGCGAGGATGCCTCCTCCATCAGGATTCTGATGGGATTTCAGCTGACGCAAGCCCAGCTGGAAGCGTGTCAGGCAAGGCTGGAGCGCGTGCCGGTGCCCAAAATGTAGTCTAAAAGACGTTTTTTTGTTTTCTCGGGACTTAAAGCGGGCTATACAAATCCCGCACATGGAGACGTGGCCGAGAGGCTGAAGGCGGCGGTTTGCTAAACCGTTATAGGGTCTAAAGCCCTATCGAGGGTTCGAATCCCTCCGTCTCCGCCAGTTTTAGTAGCAAGGCGCATTCAATATGCGGAAGTTTAGCAAGACAAGATTATTGCTGATAATCAGCATTGTATTGAGTACGGGCTGGGCTGCGGCTCTGGCCTATTTTTTGAGTGAATCGGTAAGCCGCCGGAACTTCTCGGAGTTTCTGCTATCCTTTTTTGCCTATAGTCTGCTTATGGGCGCTATGGCCCTTTTGTCGCTGCGGCGCTCTCATGCTGCTTTATTCTTCCGCTATGCTTTACTATGTTTTTGCATTTTGTCAGCTACCGGAATCTCTATTTTGTTTATGTATTATAAAAAAATCGAGGCGCGTTTTTCATATTCAGATGTACTTGCCATTGCGCAGAGCAATTTATATGAATCATTCCATTACTTCTTTGCGTATATTGTAACGCCGCTTGGCATTATTCTTGCTCTTATCTTTTCTCTATTTGCATGTGTTGTTGTAAAAATTAATGCAGCAACGATTGCGCATCTCAATATAGACATAAAAAAGTATCGTATCGTCGCTATAGGCGCGCTTGCGGCGGGTTTTTCGGCCTTCATATTATTGTCACAGCTGTATATTGTCAGGGGTACGCACAGCATGTACCGCCAATACCATGAAAATATCAGAGAGTTTCATAAGTATAGCGACGCGCTGGCGGCCTCGCCGGTTGATGTCGCTCTCAAAAAAGAAAAAGGCGAGCTTTATGTGATTGTCATCGGCGAATCGGAAAGCCGCGACTTTATGCATTGTTACGGCGGCCCAGCGGAAAATACGCCTTGGGCCGATAGTTTGCGCACGCAGCCGGACTGGGTGATTTTTGAAAATGCCTACACCTTCCAGACGCATACAGTGCCGAATCTTAGCGCTGCGCTCGGCGCTGGTCGCGCTTTGACCGGCCTGACTTTCCCCAAAGGACAAAATATCGTCGGCATTTCAAAACAGGCCGGCATCCATACGGCATGGTTAAGTAATCAGTCCCCCGCCGGCAGATGGGATAATCCTATTTCCGCTTTGGCCTATCTGTCCGATAACGTGCAGTTTACCACTCTGACGCACAAGTTTCATGCGGGAGCTTTGCCGCTTGATAGCGCATTGCTTCCTTTCATCGCGCAGGCCCTCGATCAGGCGGATCCCGCAGGCAATAATTTGTTGATTATCCATTTGATGGGCAGCCACACCCCTTACCATAAGCGGTATTCTGAAAGCTTTCCGGCGGTACATGTGGATGCGAAAAAGTTTCTGGGCAAGGTGGCTGAAGATAAAAAAACAAAAAAACGCTATCAGGAATATCTGACCAGCATCAAGCATACGGATGACGTGTTGAAAAGCATTCATAGCCTTGTGGCGCAACATGCAGACAGGCCTGCTGCTCTTTTGTACTTCGCGGATCACGGGGAAGATATTTTTTCCAAAGGTGGCGGGCACAATTTCAGTGAGTTCACCTGGACTATGGCGCGTATCCCCATGTATTTGTGGTTTTCGCAGGCTTATCGGGAAAAATATCCGGATAGAGTATCCTCGGCGCGCGCCAATCGGGAAAAGATATTTACCAACGATTTGATTTACGATTTATATTTAGGCTTGAGCGGGATTCAGTCCGAAAGCTATCTTGCAGAATATGACATCAGCAGTAAAAGTTACAGCCTGACTTGGGACAGGGCCGTCATTGCCGAGGGCAAACAGCCAAAAACTGATCCGGCGGTGATCGCTGCGCAGAACTTTAAGCCGCGTTTGGCCGCGCATCGCGTCAATAGCCTTTTCAAGCTGAAACAACTTCAAAAAGTAGGCCTTCGCAATTTTGAAGTGGATGTCAGGTATGAAGAACGGGAAGGCCGGCCAACGCTTCAAGTGGGGCATGATCCGCAAAGCATAGCGGGGATGGCGTTTTCAGAATATTTGGCGCAGCTTTATCAGGGGTTTGATTTTTTATGGGTGGATATAAAAAATCTCAGCGAAGATAATAGCGCCTCTGTGTTGGCGCTGCTGAACAGTCTGGATTCCAACATGCACGGGCTGCGCTCCAAAATGTTGCTGGAAACATCGCGGCCACAGGCGGCTAAAATTATAGCTGATGACGGCTGGAACACCAGTTATTACCTGCCTTGGAAAAAGCTGGCCGAGGCTCTGGCCGCTAAGGATGAAGGCAGCTTGCGCTCAATGGCCGCCGACATCAGTGATCTGGTTTTGCAAAACAACATCGGCGCTGTGAGTTATGACATTAGAGCCAATGAGGCGGTGCAAAAATATCTTCTGCCGCAACTGCCTGCCAGAACGAAAGCTTACGCTTGGAGCACGAAGTTGTTTTTTGCCGATCCTAACCTGCCGGATAACATTAGGCCCTACGAGCATTTGCGTTTTTTGCTGGTACGCTACGATTCGCCGTTTGACATTTAAGCTGTTCTTTTTCAGCCCAAAAATATAGCTTTCTCTTTTGTGTCCGTTTATATAGCCTGATAGGCATAAAACTATAGAGGAAGAGGAGTTCGGCTCATGAAAACCTTATTGAAAAGTTTTGTCTGCTTTCTGGTTCTGTGTATGGCCGCGCCGGCTCTGGCTGGCCCTGTCAAGGAATACACCGCTGATATGGTGGATGTAGCGAGCGGCAAGGTCATGCAAAAACTCGCGGTCACGCCGGACAAGATATACAGCGAAAACTTTGATGACAAAGGCAAGCGTGCGGCCCTCACCATCATCCGCATGGATCAGAAGAAAATGTACACCGTCATGGAAGACAGCAAGTCCTACATGGAAGTGCCTTTCAACAAGGATAAGTTCACGCCTTCTGATCTTGGCAAGGGCATGATGCAAACCAAAAGGGAAAAAGTGGGCGAAGAAACCGTTAGCGGCTACAAAGCCGATAAATACCGCACCACGGCTAAAATCATGGGCATGGGCACCACAAGCTATGAATGGATCGCGCCGGAGTTTGCCATGCCCGTCCGCACCGAGGCCGGCGGCAAGACTTTAGAAATGCGCAACATCAAAACCGGACGTCCGGATGCCGCTCTGTTTGAGATTCCGCAAGGCTACAAGCGCAACACCGAGATGGAGCAAATGATGAAAGGTGTGATGGGCGGACAGATGGAGCAGATGATGAAAGGGATGATGGGAGGCCGGTAATCATCATGTTCTGGGCTTGGGTAAGGGCTTGCTTATTATTGCCGGTTAATGTGCTGGTCTTTATACCGGCGCTGGTTCTTTATCTTTCGGATTACAAGTTTGAACTGGCGCAGGGCTGGCGGGCCGTGGCGGGGTTTTTATTGCTGGCGCTGGGGTTTTCTCTTGCAGTGTGGACGATGACTCTTTTTCACCGCAAGGGGAAGGGGACAGCGGCGCCTTGGAATCCGCCTAAGAATCTGGTGATTGCGGGGCCTTACAGGCATGTCCGCAATCCCATGCTGACCAGCGTTTTCACCATGCAGATTGCGACATGGCTCCTTTTGGGGGCTTGGCAGCTTTTGGCCCTTTTTGCGGTGTTTCTTGTTGTGAATATGCTTTATTTTCCGCTTGTGGAAGAAAAGGAATTGGAAAAGCGTTTCGGCGCGGCTTATCTGCGCTACAAGAAAAACGTCCCACGCTATGTCCCGCGTTTGACGCCTTGGGATTCGTAGGGATGGCCGGCTTTCTTCGCAATGACAAAAAGGGGGTTATTGCCGGATCGCCTCGCCTTCCAGTTGGAAGGTGATGGATTCGCCGAAGCGGCTGGGCATTTCGGGGGGGTCGGACATGTCGAACTCGGCGCGCTGGATGGTGGCGCGGGCGGAGAAGCCCATGGCCGCTTGGCCTTTGGGGGATGAATCGGCTTCGTAATTGTTAAATGTCATCGTAAAAGTGGCGGGTTTGTTTTGGCCGTGCATGCTCATGTGGCCGCTGATGCGCAAATCGTTGTTGTCTTTTTCAAAGGCGACGGGCGAGGCGGCGACAAAGGAAATCTCAGGATAGTCTCGCGCGGCGAAAAGATCGCGCAGCTCTGGCAGCGCGGAGGGATTGGCCGTCATGATGCTGCTTGTTTCAATAGCAACTTTAACATTGCTGACAGTTTTCTTGACGGGATCGAAAACAAAAGATCCTGTGGCGTTTGGGAACATGCCAAGGATGTTAGAGACTCCGCGATCCATGATTTGAAACGCAACATTCAACTGGCCCGGCGGGATGTAGTAGCGCACGGGTTCAGCTTTTGCTGGGCCTGTAAGCATGATTCCGAGAAGGACCAGAATAAAAAGTTTTGTTTTCATGAGTTTCGTCTACTGCCAAAATCCCGGGACGAAGGCCCAGCCGAAGGTACGGCGTTCCCATCTGTCGGGAGTCCATGCGGCGGTCGGATGCGGGCGCTCCATATATTGTCCTTCAACCCAGTTAAATTGTCGCCCGTCATAATCCCAATGGCCTGCGCGCCACACTTCCCTCATGGGGTTGGCGGGCGGATAAAGGATTTCAGGCATAGGACGAGGCGGAGCGGAAGGGGCCAGCCTTACATAGGGGAAGGGCGGCACTTCAACAGTTTCTTCCTGCACAGGCTGCGAAGTACCGCAGGCGTAAAGCCCCAAGGCAAGAATAAGGGTACAAAAGCGAGCGCGTTTCATGCTCTTCACTCCCTGAAAAGTAATAGGTCTTTTCCTTTTATAGACAAATTATTGAAGAATAGTAACCTTAAAATCTTCGATCACCATATTGGCCAGAATCTTCTGGGCCATGGCCGTGGCGGTGCTTTCCGCCTTCTGGGGGTCTGTTTCGTCCAAGGTCAGGATGATGCTTTTGCCCATACGCACGTCCTGCACGCCTTCAAACCCCAAAGAGGTCAGTGCATGGCCTATGGCTTTGCCTTGAGGGTCTAAAACGCCTTCTTTGGGCATAATATCAACGCGAATCTTCATTATTTTTCCTCTTTTTCCTGAAAGGCGGTTATGTTTTCGGCCCCGTCCTCCTGAATCTGGGCGGTGGGGGGGAGGATCCCCAGACGGCGGGCGACTTCCTGATAGGCCTCTTCAACCTTGCCGAGATCCTCGAAAAAGCGGTCTTTGTCCATCTTTTCGTTGGTGTGGATGTCCCAAAGGCGGCAATTATCGGGGCTTAGCTCGTCCGCCAGAACGATGCGGATATCCTCATGATCCCAAAGGCGTCCGAACTCCAGACGGAAATCAACCAGACGCAGGCCGATGCCCAGAAAAAGGCCGGACATATAGTCGTTAATGCGCAAAGCGTGCGCCATCATCTCATCCAGCTCATAGGGGTTGGCCCAGCCGAAGGCGGTAATATGCTCGTCCGTGACCATCGGGTTTTCCTGAGGGGAGGCTTTGTCGTTATCCGGCAGTTTATAATAGAACTCGACAATCGAGCGGGGCAGGAGGGTTCCTTCCTTGAGCCTGTGGCTGCGCGCGAAATTGCCGGCGGCGACATTGCGAACCACGACTTCTATAGGGATAATCTCAACCTGCCGCACGAGCTGCTCGCGCATATTCAGGCGGCGCATAAAATGGGTGGGGACGCCGATTTCGTTCAGGCGGCTCATCAAAAACTCGGAAATACTGTTGTTCAGGACGCCTTTGCCTGTGACGGTGCCTTTTTTCTGGCTTCCGCGCGCGGTTGTGTCGTCCTTGAAATATTGGACAAGCGTACCCGGCTCCGGCCCTTCAAAGAGAACCTTCCCCTTCCCCTCAAAGATTCGCCGCCGCCGGTTTATGTGAAAGATCATGTTTTTCAACCATATATCATGGAATCATGATGTTTTACGCGAAAAGAGAGCCTAAAACATCCCGCATGGTATAGCAGGAGATTGAAAGGAAGACAATGCCCGGATCTTTGCGCCTTCCTTGCGAGCCCTGCTATACTCCTTCCTTATATGGAGCGGGAAGGGAAAGTCATGAAGCCTTTAGTCTGTGGGCGGTCTTTGTGTGTTGATAATGCGGAGAGAGCGCAGCGTTTTTTAGATTATTATGCCGAAGAGGTTTTTGCTGATCTGCCCGTCTTTCGTGATGGTTTGAAGGAAGCATCTATAAATCCTTTTTATTATTCAAAAGGCGTCACGATGGTCTGGGGCGTGGATAACTGCTTTTCCTTTACCGTTTTCAATGGCGGGGCTGCTTGGACGTGGTGTGATCTTGCCGTCAAGCATGACGGGCGTGGTCGCGGGCTTGGGAAAGCTCTTGTCAAGGGCATGCTTGGAATCATGAATCCCGTGCAGCCTGAAGCCATCAGGATTGTGGGCGTCACAGAAGCCGGATTTGGGTTTTGGCCTGCGCTTGGCGCTGTTGTCCAGCGACCTCGGCGCGCGCTGGGGCACGCTATAGAATCTCATGTGCTGACGCATAAAAATTATTATAAAGATCATGAGAAAAGCGAGATGATGGAGCTTTCCCGATTGGCGCAGGACAATCCGGTGACCGTAAGCCGGTTGCTGGCGCAAAAGGATATGCCGTCACCTTTTTTGCGCGAGATATTTTTAGGATCTCATTTTTGGATTTTCCCTGGGGAGAAAACAACGCGCCGGATTTTGGAACATTATCTTGGCGAGATCCCGACTTTTCCGCCGCCGCGTGATGCGTCTGTTCTTCAGCAGCTTGAAAAAGCCGCGCACCTTAGCCCGAACGGAACAGGCGCACGGCAGCGTCTTTTTCGAAAAGGTAGAGAAGTGTGCGCAGGGCTATGCCGCGCGGTGATTTAAGGTCGGGATCTCGGGCCAAAACCAGTTTGGCATCATTATGCGCGGTTGTCAGGAGATCCTGATCGCGGCTCAGATCGGCAAGACGGAAAATCTGCGCGCCGCTCTGGCGCGTTCCCAAAACTTCGCCCGGGCCGCGCAGGCGTAAATCTTCTTCGGCGATTTGAAATCCATCTTCCGTTTCGCGCAGCGTTTTAAGGCGCGCTTGCGCAACTTCACCCAAAGGCGCCTGATAGAGAAGCAGGCATGTGGATTGATCCTGCCCGCGTCCTATGCGGCCCCGCAGCTGGTGGAGTTGCGCCAGACCAAAACGTTCGCTATGTTCAACGATCATCAGCGAGGCTGCGGGGACGTCAATGCCGACTTCGATCACCGTGGTGGCGACAAGCAGCCTGATCTCACCGGCGGCGAAAGCCTGCATGGTTTTGTCTTTGGTTTCGGCGGGCAGGCGCCCGTGAATGAGTCCGACTTTGTCTTCGCCTAAATACGAGGCCAAAAGATCTGCGCGCTGCGTGGCGGCGGCAAGATCCGATTTTTCGGTTTCCTCGACAAGAGGGCAGACCCAATAAGCCTGCGCGCCTTTGCCCAGGGCGCGGCCTAAGGCTTCAATGACATCTTCAAGGCGCCGCATATCCACAAGGCGCGTATCGATGGGTTTGCGCGCGGCAGGTTTTTCCATCATGCGGCTGACATCCATGTCGCCGTAAGCGGTCAGAGTCAGCGTTCTTGGAATGGGCGTTGCCGTCATCGCCAGAATATCCACGCCGCGTCCTTTATCGGCGAGCAAAAGGCGTTGGTGGACGCCAAAGCGGTGCTGTTCGTCCATCACGGCGAGGCCGAGATCGGCAAAGGTGACATCGCTTTGGAAAAGCGCGTGGGTGCCGACGACAAGTTTTAATGTTCCTTGCTCCAGAGCTTCAAGCGTGGCGGCGCGGTCTTTGCTGCGGCCTTTCCCCAAAATCAGGCCGATCTCGATGTTCAAGGGTTTAAGAAAATGACTTAGGCGTTCGTAATGTTGACGCGCAAGGATTTCTGTCGGGGCCATAAAGGCGGCCTGACTTCCGGCTTCAAGCGCGTGAAGCATGGCTTTCAGCGCGACAATGGTTTTGCCTGCGCTGACATCGCCTTGAAGAAGGCGCAGCATGCGGCCCGAGCTGCTCATATCCGCGCGGATCTCTTCAAAGGCTTGTTCTTGCGCTTTTGTAAGAGAGAAGGGGAGCAGGTGGTGCAGTTTTTCCTGAAGCAGACCTTCGGCCTTAAAGGCGCGGCCTTTTGCGTGGCGGTGGTGACGGCGGATCACGGCCAGAGCCAGTTGATCGGCCAGAAGTTCGTCATAAGCAAGACGTCTGCGCGCGAGGGATTCCTTTATGTCATCCTCGGGGCTTGCGCAGCAAGAACCCGAGGATCTGACGGTGGAATTATGTTCTGGCGTCAGATCCCCGTGCTCTTGTCTGCCTGCGGCAGACAAGCCACGAGGAGGACAAGAGGGGGGGGAGGATTCGGGATGATGTGTTTGACGCAAAGCAAGATCCCAAACGGGCCAATTTTGTTGTTTGAAAAAAGAAGGATCAAGCCATTCGGGAAGTTTGGGAATCAAAGCCAGAGCCTGACGGACAAGTTTGCCGATCATCTTGCGCGAGATGCCTTCGGTCAGGGGATAAACAGGCTCCAGCGCTGGAATCTCATCACGCCGCGCGATGGGCAGCGCGTAATCGGGGTGATTGATGCTGAAGCCTCGCCCGAAATATTCGAGCGTGCCGCTGACAACAATTTTTTCATGAAGCGGATAAAGATTGGCAAGATAATCGGCTTTGACAGCGAAGTAAGTCAGCGCGATGTTGTCAATCCCATCTGTTGCGATGATGCGGTAGGGTTTTCCTTTAATAGCGGGCGGTTTATGCTCAAGCACTTCAAGCGTCAAAGTCACAACCTGTCCGCGCTGCGCGTCACGCAAGGCAGGGCTTGTGCGTCTGTCGATCAGGCCGGTCGGAAGATGCCATAAAATGTCAATGATTTTTGTTCCCAAGAGCCTTTCATAAAGAGGCGCAAGTTTCGCGCCGACGCCTTTCAGCGAAGTCAGGGGCGCAAAGAGAGGAAAAAGGATATCGGGTCTCATACGCGCAAGCTTATACGAAACCAAAGGTTTTTTAAAGGGCAGGCGCGTGGTCTTCCTGATTGGGCGGCTCTTTTCTGCTTAGCGGGCCGGACTCCTTACCAAGGGGGGCTTTGACGCGGAGCTGGCCGGCGCAGGATTGAGGCTGGTCAAAGGAGGGGCGGCCTATGTGGTAGCCTTGCAGATAATCTGCACCTTCGTCCCGCAGCCAAAGGGCGGTTTCTTCGTTTTCGATGCCTTCGGCCACCGCTTTGATGCCAAGGCCATGCGCCAGCGCAATCAGCATGCGCACCAGATGTTGCTGCTCTTCGCTGGCGGTAAGATTTATCAAAAGATCGCGGTCGATTTTCATCACAGCCAGATCCAGATCGCGCAGATGGCGGATGGATGTGGCGCCTGCGCCGAAATCATCCAAAGCGACTTCGCAGCCGACCTGATAAAGAGACGCAATAAGCATGCATATGCGCTTGATGTCCTGCACAGCGGCGGTTTCCGTGATCTCGATAATCAAACGCCGAGCTACATTCAAGCGGCCCGCAAGTTTGCGGCGCATGAGGGAGGGCAGATCTTCCCGCGTGGCTGTTGCGCCGGAGAGGTTGACCGCAAGACACAAGTTCGGGTTTTTCTCGAGACACGCGATGGCAAGATCAAGGACATGGGCGTCAAACTCAGGCGCCAGACCCATTTGCTCGACAATGGGGATGAAATCGCCTGCCGGCATGGGGCTGCCGTCATCATTCATCAGGCGCGCGAGCGCTTCATAGAAAACCACCTTGCCGGTTTGCGCCTGCACGACAGGCTGAAAGGCCAAAAGGACGCTATTGGCTTTAAGCGCCTGTTTGACTCGCTCAAAAATATCCAGAATGTTGCGGTGTTCTTCCGCGCGGCGCGTGGATTCAAAATAGGTTACTTTCTGGCCGCGTCCTATCAGGCGCGCTTCGTGCAGCGCTTGTTCAGCATGAATCATAATATCCGCAGCATCGCCTTGCGCATCCGCAAAAGGCAGGCAGCCGATACAGACGGAAAGATGCAGGCACATAGGCCCAGCCGAAACCGCATGATCGTGGAAATTGGCCAGAATCCTGTCCGCCAGTATTTCCATATCTTTGGCCAGATCAGGCAGGACGATTCCGAATGTGTCGCCGCTGACGCGCCCGATCAAGGCGCGCGTCGGGCACAGACTGCTTAAACGATCCGCCGCAGCGCAGATCAGCTGGTCTGCAATTTTGGTGCCTGTGGCCTCGTTGACGAAAGCCATTTTGTCGATGCCGACAACCATGTAAGCGCTGTTTTGGCGAGTCAGGCGCGGGCCGCTTAAAAGCTTGTCAATCACGGACTGGAAACAAGACCGGTTGGGACGGCCTGTCAGAGGATCACGGTCTGCGCTGACGTGAAAAACGGCTTCTTTCTCCGGCTGCTCCAAAAGGCGCAGCAGGCCTTGCTGGCGGACGGCGCGCCCTTTTTCAAAATCGGTGCGGCCGCTTTCCCTGATGTGAAGCAAAACGCCGTCCGCGCTGCGCAGGCGATAGGTGCGCTCAAAAGAAGCCGGCATGTCGTTAAAGATAAGATGATGGTCAACCGCAAGCACATACTGCGCAAGCTCCTGCGCGCAAGAGGGCGGCGCGGCCTGCCCAGATCCGAACAGCGAACGCCAAGGGCCAAACCATGTGATGTGATCCTTGAGCAAGTCCCACTGATAGCCTATGTGCCCCGATGCCGTGACAATATCAACAGCTGTTATGGTCTCAGATTTCTCCCGCATCGTTTGGCCGTATTGATCCTGCAGTGTATGATTTCCCTTTATGCACGCTTTATCATAGGCAGACCAAGATTAATATTTGATAAAATTGCAGATATTCGTAAAGTCGTTTGTTATCATGGTTTTAATCGTGTATTTTGCCGAAAAGACGGGGGTTTTTGGCAAAAAAAGCTGTTTGATCGCTTATGTTTTTGCATTAGGATAAGGCTTCTTTTGCTTTTGGAAAGCTGTCTGCTATGTCCGCATGGAAAACCTTGTTTCTGTCCTTTTTCTGCTGCTTTCTGGCCTCGTGCGCCGGTACAGGCGGGCCCTATCCGGACTCGCTTGATTTCAAAGACCTTGGGCGGATCTATCTGAATGTGGGGGATCTGCGTATTGTTACGGGTTCTACCTCGCCCAACTGGGCGCCTTTTATCGGGCAGAGCTTCAAGCCTACGCTGGTAGAGGCCGTTCAACAATGGGCCGATGACCGCATTCAGACAACAGGTACTATGGGCCATGCGACCTTGACGATCAAAGACGCCTCGGTGACCGAGCAGCCTTTGGCTATCGAGTCAAGCTGGACGGATCTTTTTACCCGCCAGCAGGTTACAAAATATATAGGCCGCGTAGAAGTCTCTCTTACAGCGCAGCGCCCGTGGGATGGCAAGATGGGCATGGCTTCGGCTTATGCCATTTATGAAATCACGCTCCCTGAAAAGGCCGATGCGGCTGAAAGGAAGGAGGCTTATCGCAAGCTTCTGATCTCGCTGATGCATGATCTTGATCGTGAGATGGAAAAGGCTATTCACAAGCATATGACGCTCTTTATCGACAATAATGTTGCGCCTAATCCCTCAGCTGCGCCGCGCGCGGCTGTGGTGCCGGTGCCTTATTACGCGCCGCCGGTTATCATAGATTAGAAATCAGGCGGCGGCGGCGGCCATTTGATTTAAAGAAAGTTCCTCAAGAACAGCGTCAAGGCGTGTTTGCGCTGCCTTGCTGGCCGGCACCATGGGCAGACGCAGAATATTGCTGCACAAACCAAGCTTGAAGGCTGCGTATTTGACGGGCGCGGGAGATGTTTCGATGAATAGCGCTTCCGCCAAGGGCGCGAGTTTTTCGTTGAGGCTTTGCGCTTTTTTCACATCGCCCTGCTGCCATGCGGCGTGCATCTGCGCGCACAGGGCCGGTGCTATGTTGGAGACGACAGAAATGCATCCATGGCCGCCTTGCGCCAGAAAGGCAAGAACCGTGTCGTCATTGCCCGAAAGCTGTATAAAATCGGGCCCGCATAATTGCCTTGTTTTAAGCGGGGCGGCAAGATTGCCTGTTGCGTCCTTGATCCCTATCACATCGGGCAGGTCGGCAAGACGCGCGATGGTTTCCTGCGTCAGCGCCACAACGCTGCGCCCGGGGATGTTGTAGAGAAAAAGAGGAAGCTCGCCTTCATCGTGAATGGCTTTGAAGTGCCGGTAAAGTCCTTCCTGCGTGGGCTTGTTATAATAAGGCACGACATGAAGCGCTGCGTTTGCGCCTGCTTTAAGCGCCTGCTTGGTCAGCGCGATGGCATGGCGCGTGTCGTTTGAGCCGCAGCCCGCTATCACGGGTATGCGGTTTTTCGCCGTGCGGACGCACAGGCTTATCAGCTCATAAGATTCCTGCTCTGAAAGTGTGGGCGCTTCGCCTGTGGTGCCGCAGGGGATAAGCGCATTTGTGCCTTGCTCGATCTGCCAAGCGACAAGGTTTTCAAAGGCTTTGAGGTCAAGCGATCCGTCCTCTTGAAAGGGCGTAATCAAGGCGGTCATGGAGCCTGAAAAGCTACCGGTGGGCTGAGATATTTTCATACCTTATGGTAAAAGGCCCGGGCGCGGGGGGCAATCATAAAAATATGAAAGCATTTAAAGGGTTTGCTCATTATTTATTAATAATATACAATTATAATCATGTTAGGGCTTACTGCTTTGTATCTGCTTATCTTTTTAGGTGAGGATATTATGGGTCGGCATCCTTCTCGATCTTCTTCATTGTCCGGTTTTACGGCGCAAGCCGCCGCGAGTTTTAAGCCGCCTCAGCCCTGCCAGCATGCAAAAGATGTCGTTGATATCTGTTTTAACCTTGTCCATGAGCTTGTCAAAACCGGAAAATGTGTGCGGCTGAACAAGCGGGAAAACTCTATCCTTTATCTCTCCGCTCTTTTTCACGATATCGGGAAAGATCGTGTGCCGCCGGAGCTTCTTTATGCGTCACGAAAACTGACCGAAAAAGAATTCGACAAGGTGAAGGAACATACGCAGTTCGGTTATGAATATTTGAAAAAACAGCCTATAGGCTTTTTTAACCGTTACCTTAAAGAAGCTCAGAGAGAAGGCTATGATGTGGCGCTTTTAGGCGAACATGATAAAAAAGCTGTCGAGAGTATTTCTAGAACAGTTCGTCATCATCATGAAAAACTGAATGGCACGGGCTATCCGGCAGGGCTTAAAGCCCGGAATGTGTCGCTGGGGATGCGCGTTGTTGCGGTTGCTGATGCCTATCATGCGTTAAGATCGAAGCGCTCCTATAAAGAGGACTGCCCTGAAGGGGAATGCGTAAACACTTTATGGCAGGAGGTAAGGGCCGGTCGTTTTGACGGCAATGTTGTCGAGGCTATGACATTTATTGCTGATGAAGGACAGAGAGCGCCTTCCAGAAAACTAAAACCGATGCGCGAGATGCGGCTGGCCGCGCCTGCGCCTTTATAAATTAGGGGTGCGCCAGCGCGCTGTCGATAAAGAGAGCGATAAAAAGAAGCACAAGGGCGCTTACGGCAGCTAACAATCGTGAGTCAAGTAAAGTCATTTTGATTCTTCCTTTTTCGGAAAAGAAGGCCCCCACGCTTAGCACTGCGCGGGCCTTTATGGCAAGGCGTTCCTGCCTATTGTGGATAAAAAATGCGGATCCTCTTGTTTTGTCAAAAACTTTATATGTGTGTTTGCACATATAAAGGCATTATGCCGTGCATATCTTAATATTTTATGTGGAATGGCTTCTTTTTTGATTCGAAAACTTATCTCTTAACAAAGCGGTAACTTTATTGTTACTTTTGGTTCACAATCCTTAATTTTTAGGAGCGCGTGGCCATGTCTTTTGATTTTGACGCAACCTTTCTGGCGCGGCTTCAGTTTGCGGCCAATATCTCTTTTCATATTCTCTTTCCGACACTGACGATTTCACTGGGGTGGCTTTTGTTTTTCTTCAAGCGGCGCTTTGCACGCACGGGCGAAAAAGTCTGGCTTGATATGTATTTCTTCTGGGTGCGGTTGTTTGCTCTTGCTTTCGCGCTGGGGATTGTCTCGGGCGTGACCATGTCTTTTCAGTTCGGGACGAACTGGCCGGGCTTTATGAACAAGGTCGGCAATATAGCGGGGCCTCTTTTGGGGTATGAGGTGATGACCTCGTTTTTCTTTGAGGCTATTTTTCTCGGCATTATGGTTTTCGGCTATCGGCGGGTGTCGCCTCTTGTTCATGATGCGGCGACTTTTATTGTGGCTTTCAGCATGACGGTTTCCGCGTTCTGGATTCTTTCCCTTAACAGCTGGATGCAGACTCCTGCCGGTTTTGAGATGATTGACGGCAAGGCTTATGCCACAGACTGGCTGGCCGTGATCTTTAATCCTTCCATGCCGTATCGCATGGTGCATATGCTTTTGGCTTCGGGCCTTACGGCGGGATTTTTTATGGCCGGCGTTGCGGCTTATCGCTGGCTTGCCGGCCATAAGACGCCTGTGATGAAGCTTTCCATGAAGGTGGGGATTTATTTGGCGGCACTTTTGATCCCTTGGCAGATTATGGCCGGTGATCTTCACGGTTTGAACACAAGAGAACATCAGCCGCAGAAAGTGGCGGCGATGGAAGGGCTTTGGGAGACAAGACAAGGCGCGCCTTTGGTTTTATTCGCTTGGCCTGATGAAGAGGCGCGAAAAAATCTTTATGCGCTTGAGATCCCCTATGCCTCGAGCATGATTTTGACTCATGATTGGAACGGCGCGGTGGAGGGGCTTGACTCTTTTAAAGGCAATCATCCGCCCGTGGCGCCTGTTTTCTGGAGCTTTCGCCTTATGGTGGGGCTTGGCGGGTTGATGCTTTTGGTCGCTTGCGTGGGTGCGTATCAGATTTACCGCCGTGGCGAGCCGAACCGCTTGATGCTTTATGCGCTGGTGCCGATGAGTTTTTCAGGCTGGCTTGCGACGCTTTTGGGATGGTATGTGACCGAGATCGGACGCCAGCCTTGGATTGTTTTTGAAGTGATGCTGACAAAAGAGGCCGCAGGGCCTGTGGCTTCGCACTGGATCGGGCTGACTTTGGTTTTGTATCTTCTTTTGTACGCGGCGCTTTTCTGGGCGTTTTTATGGGCTGTTTTTGTAAGAGAGGAGAAAGGCCATGCTTGATATTCTTGCGGCGGCTTCTTGGTTGCCTTTGGCTTTTTTCATGCTGCTTGTTCTGGCCTTTTTGGTTTATGTGCTTTTAGACGGGTATGACTTAGGCGTTGGAATCCTGTCATGGTTTGCAAAATCTGAAGAACAAGAAATCATGCTGGCTTCAATCGCGCCTTTCTGGGATGCCAATGAAACATGGCTTGTTTTGACGGTCGGGCTTTTGCTGGTGGCTTTTCCGGCGGCCAGCGGGGTTATTTTGACAGAGCTTTATCTTCCTGTCTTTGTCATGCTTTGCGGCCTTATCGGGCGCGGCGTTGCGCTTGAGTTCCGTCACGCAAGAAATGGGATTCATAAAAAACAATGGACGCGGGTGTTTGCGGGCGCCTCGCTTTTGGTGGCGCTTGCGCAGGGCTATATGCTGGGTGCTTTTATGTCTGGTTTTGAAGATGGTTTTGTCGCGCATATTTTTTATATCATGGTTGGAATCGGTTTTGCCTTTGCTTATGCCCTTATGGGTTCAGCGTGGCTTTTGATGAAAACGCAGGGCCAGATTTCGGGACTGTTTGGAAGACTTCCGTATGCGCTTAAAATGTCAGGTTGGAAAGCTTTTGCCGTCATCGCGGGAATCTTTGTTTTTATGGCCGTGGCTGCGGCCTATAGTATTTACCCTCATATTGTGCCCGGGCAGTTGACTCTTGAAGACGCGGCGGCGGCACCAGAGTCCTTGGCTTTTATCTTTGCAGGGGCTATCATCACCGTGCCGCTGCTGCTTGCGGCTTCGGTTTATTCTTATGTTGTTTTTCACGGCAACACCAAAGAGCTGTATTATAACTAAGAAAGGGTTGCGGTGATGTTAGACAAGGCTCAGCAAATTGCGCGCGATGGTGTCAAGGCGGCACTTGAGGCGGGCGCGACGGCGGCGGATGCGGTTTATAGCGACAATCATGCGCTGAGTGTTTCTTGGCGGCAGGGCAAGCTTGAATCTTTGGAATCCTCGCAAAGCAGCGATCTGGCTTTGCGCGTTTTATACGGCAAGCGGCAGGTTGTTGTGTCTTCGACAGACCACAAAAAGGAAAGCCTTGAAGATATGGCGCGTCGCGCTGTGGCGATGGCGCGTTTGGCGCCGGAAGATCCTTATTGCGGCCTTGCTGATCCTTCACAGCTTGCGCGGGATTTTCCTTCGCTTGAGATGGCGGATGCGTATGATCTGAACCCTGAAGTTTTGATGTCGCGCGCGCGGCAGGCCGAGGAAAGCGCCATGTCTGTTGAAGGCGTGAGTTTATGCGACAGCACCGGCGCGGGCGGTGGTGTTTCCCATGTTGAGTTTGCAAACAGCGCCGGATTTGAAGGGGCTTACCGTCAGACGCATTATGGGGTGAGCGCTGCCGTCCTTGCGGGGCAGGGCACTTTGATGCAGCAGGATTATGATTATCAAACCAAAGTCTTTCAGGAAGATTTGGAAGGTGCAAGCATGACGGGCCTGCGCGCCGGACAGCGTGCTGTGGCGGCGCTGAATGCGCGGCGGATGAAGACGTCAAAAACATCTGTTGTGTTTGCGCCGCGCGTGGCGCGCAGTCTGGTTGGGATTTTTGCCGGTGCTATCAATGGCTCGACAGTCGCGCGCGGCGTCAGTTTTCTGAAAGACAAACTGGGGCAGCCTGTTTTTCCCAAAGAGATTACTTTGATTGATGATCCTTTGCTGCGGCGCGGTTTGCGCTCGCGCTTGTTTGATGGTGAGGGTTTGGCTGTGCAAAAGCGCGTGATTGCGGATCAGGGCGTGCTTCAAACATGGCTTTTGGATCTTAGCGCGGCAAGACAGCTTGGGATGGAAAGCACAGGCCATGCCGCGCGGGGAGGTTCGGGCGTTCCCTATCCTTCGCCGACAAATCTTTATGTTCAGGCGGGAGACGCTAGTCCTGACGCGCTGATTAAGGATATTCGAAGCGGGTTTTATGTCACCGAGCTTATGGGGGACGGGGTTAACGGCGTGACGGGGGATTTCTCGCAAGCGGCGCGGGGTTTTTGGATTGAAGGCGGGCAGATCGCCTTTCCGGTGCATGAAATGACGGTGGCGGGAAATCTGAAAGATATGTTCGCGTGCCTGCGTGCCGCCGATGATCTGGTCTTCCGCTATGGGCTGAACGCGCCGACGCTAAGGGTGGATGGGATGGTTGTGGCCGGAACTTGAGAGTTGACGCCTCGCAAGGAACCCGTTAAGAGCTACAAGCGCCTGTTTAAAAGGGCCGTTGTAGCTCAGCGGTAGAGCAGAGCTTTCGTAAAGCTAAGGTCGGGGGTTCAAATCCCTCCAACGGCACCATGTAATATATTGAAATATATGTGAAATCATTAATATTTATGGTTTCAGGCGGCGTTTTAGGGTATGATTTAATATGAAACCCATAACTTTTGAGAATTGAAATGTTTGATATATTTTCCAACATTTTCTCCGGCTTTAAGAAGAAGGACATAGACGTCCGTGGCGCTGCGTTTAGGGATGAAGTGCAAGCGCAGGTCGGCTTTCCGATCACGCTTATTTGTCGTGATGATTTGCCATATCCGCACAAACGTGCGTGGGAGCTTACAGAGCGGCAGTGGCGTAAGCGAGAAAAAGCGGTTTTGGCTCGGATGGATCCGGCGCATAGGCAGTATTTGGAAAAACATAATCATTTAACCCGTGACAATTACACGCAGTGGCTTGTGATTGGGGGTTCTTGTTTCCGCATTCCTTCGGAAAAGGATGGCCATCCTCCTGCTTTTGTGCAGGATAAGATCCTTAATGATCTTGGGCGTTTTGGTGGACAGCCTTTTGCGCGTTATTCACGTCATGCATTTGAAAGATTATCGGGTGGGGTTGCTTTTTATGGTGTTGCCCCTGAAACGCCTGAAACTTACATGCATGGCTGGTTTCCGCCTGCCTTAAAGCCGGAGCGGATGATGGTTAATGATCATGGTCATTTAGTACTTTTTCATGAACTTGCACATACAATTTTCAAGTTTTCATTTAAAGCCCTCAAGGACGAAAAAACTTTCCATGCGCAAGAAATGCTGCCGGATCTTTGTGCCATCATGTGGAATCGTGAATATGGCGGAAAAGAAGAGATTGTGCGGAATTTTATGGATATGAGGGCGTTGAATGCGTTTGCTGGTACTACAAGCACCTATTTTACGGCCCCTGCTTGTGAGGCGTTTTTGAAGAAAGAGCCTATCCCTTCCTATCAACAGGTGAGAACGGCTTACCGTGAGCTTCAAATGCGTAGCTTTGCTGCTGGCTTTAATATGACCGAAGCTTTCAACGCAAGTTGTGATGAGCTTTGCGCGGTGTTGGCGTATGTCCCTGTGTGTAATTTTGGTAAAGGGCTTGTGTTGAAAAATGCTTCATCCTTTATGCAGGATTGTGGATTAGGGATTGATGGTCTCCAAGGCCCGAAAGGTTTGGCTTCTCTTTACCGCGTTATGGATAAAGCATGTTTGGATCCTTTCACGCGGAATATCGGGGAAGGTGTTCTTAAAGCCTTTGACTCTTTCTGTCCTGCAAAAGCTGCGCGGGCGCGAAAAGAGGCGGGGGTGGCGAAAGGTTTTTGTGAGCGGCCTGTGTGGGGTGGCACTTTTTATTCGCTGTCTGGCCTGAAACCCTATAACTTTTGAGAATTGAAATGTTTGATATATTTTCCAACATTTTCTCCGGCTTTAAGAAGAAGGACATAGACGTCCGTGGCGCTGCGTTTCGAGATGAAGTTCAAGAGCAGGTCGGCTTTCCGATCGCGCTTGTTTGCCGTGATGACTTGCCGTATCCGCACAAACGTGCGTGGGATCTTACGGCACGGGAGTGGGGTAAGCGCCGCAAAGCGATTTTGAATCAGATGGTTCCGGAGCATGGGCAGTATTGGGAAGAAAAAAACTTTTTAGCCCGTGATTATTGCGCGGAATATGAAAACAATACTTGTTTCTTTTACCCTTCAGAAAGGAGCAGTAATCTTCCTGCTTATATGCCGCATAAACCCCTTAAAGATCTTAAACGTTTTAGCGGCCAGTCTTTTGCGCATTATGCGTGTAATGAACTTCGAAGAACATCCGCAGCAGTTGTTTTTTATGGTGTTGCCCCTGAAACGCCTGAAACTTACAAACATAGTGAGTTTCCTGCTGCCTTAAAGGCGGAGAGGGTCATTGCTTCCGACCGGGGTCATTTAGGGCTTTGGCATGAACTTGGGCATATGATTTTCAGATTTTCATGCGAAACGCGCGGGGATGACAATATTTATTATGCGAATGAAATGCTGCCGGATCTTTATTCCATCATGCAACATCGTAACCATGGCGGAAAGGAAGAGGTTATACGCGACAGAATAAATCTGAGGGCGCTGGATGCTTTTACTTATACCGATAGTTCTTATTTTACAGCACCAGCTTGTGAAGCGTTTTTGAAGGGAGAACCTATTCCTTCCTATCAACAGGTGAGAGCTGCTTATCGTGAACTTCAGATGCGCAGTTTTATTGATGGCTTTAAAATGGCCGATTCTTATCGCATGAGCTGTGATGATGTTTGTGCGAAGCTGGGAAATGTCACGGTGGTTAAGGATGGTGAGAGGTTAAGCAAGGAGGCTTCATCCTTTATGAGTGATCGTGATGGCACCCTGAATTGTTTTCAAAAAACATACGCTATGACCGTCCTTTATCGCGTTATGGACAGAACAAACTTAGACCCTTTCACTTATGATATCGGGCGGGGTGTTTTAGAAGCTTTTGACTCTTTCTGTCCCACAAAAGCTGCTCAGGCGCGGAAGGATGCGTATGTGGCGAAGGATTTTTGTGTGCGGCCTGAGCGGAGGGGTGTTTTTTATTCGCTGCCCGGCCCTAAAGTTTGATCCTTACCCTGCGCGGGTGGGGCAGGTGGGGCCGCCGGAGTCGGGGGTGTTGTAGCGAGTTAAAATATGACACATCATGCTGTGGGCCAGTTCTTCCTCGCCTAAAAAGACGGTGCCGAGATTTTCTTTTTTCATCATGCTGTATTCTTCGTCACCGTGGGTGCGCAGAACGATCTCGATCTCAGGATTCAAAGTTTTTGCGATCTCGGCCACGCGACGCACGGCTAAAGCATCGGGAATGGCGATTACCAGCATGGCTGCTTTTGTAATATGCGCTTGGATGAGGGCCGCCGGATCTGTGGCTTCGCCGACAACGGCGACAAAGCCGCGCTTGCGGAGCAGCTCGACCTGCTCGCGGTTTTGTTCGACGACAACAAAGGGGATGGCGTGTTCGCTTAGGCTTGTGGCCATGCGCGCGCCAACGCGGCCATAACCGACCAGAACAACCTGACCTTCAAGATAACGGCGCGAGGTTGTCATCGGCAAAGTCGCATAGGGATCCATAGGCCGGTCAAGTCTGCGCGCCAGTTTTGAGCGCGCCAGAACCCATTTGCGCACCGGACTTATCATGGCAAAAAGAACCGGATTAAGCGCAATCGAAATGATGGCGCCTGCGAGAATAAGACTCATGCCCTTTTCATCCAAAAGACCCAGCGTGATGCCAAGACCGGCGAGGATGAAAGAGAACTCGCCTATTTGCGCCAGCGAGGCGCCTGCAATCAACGCCGTATTCAGCGGGTAGCGCAAAATCAGCGTAATCGCAATGGCCGCAATGGTTTTGCCGATCATGATAATCATCACCGTGCCAAGAACATATAAAGGTTTTTCTATCAGGGTGGATGGGTCAAACAGCATGCCCATGGCGACAAAGAACAAAACCGCGAAAGCATCGCGCAGCGGCAAGGATTCCTGCGCCGCGCGCAGTGAAAAGCGCGACTCCCGCAACACCATGCCGGCGAAAAAAGCGCCCAATGCAAAAGTGACTCCGAAAATCTCGGATGCGCCATAGGCAAGGCCGATAGCGAAAGAGACGATGGAAAGCGTAAAAAGCTCCCGCGATCCCGTGCGTGAAATCTGCCATAAAATCCACGGCAGGACGCGGCTTGCCGCAATCAGCATCAGCGCCATAAAGGCCATGATCTGCAAAACGGTTTTCCCAAGCGCCATCCAGATCGTCACCACTTGTTCGTCTGACGCGCCGCTGCCTTTAAGAATATCGGCAAGCGGCGGCAGCAGCACCAGAACAAGAACCGTGGCGATATCTTCGACAACCAGCCAGCCTACGGCGATGCGTCCGTTCATGCTGTCAAGCATGCCGCGCGTTTCAAGACCTTTAATCAGCACGACCGTGCTGGCGCAGGAGAGCGAGATTCCAAAAATAAAAGCGGCCGCGAAATTCCAGCCCCACCACATGGCCATAGCCGTGCCTAAAATTGTCGCCACGCCCATTTGCGCCGTCGCGCCCGGGATGGCGATGCGTTTGACGGTCAGAAGATCGCTAAGCGAAAAATGAAGCCCGACACCGAACATCAGCAGCATGACGCCGATTTCCGAAAGCTGCGTTGCCAGATTGATGTCCGCTACAATCCCGGGCGTTGTGGGGCTGATGATAATCCCCGCAAAAAGATAGCCCACAAGAGCGGGGACTTTTATGCGCTCGGCCAAAAAGCCTAATACAAGCGCTAGGCCAAGGCCGATGGCGATGGTACTAATAAGGGGGACGCTGTGTTCCATGGATTGATCTCAAGCTTATCGGCAGCCTCTATACAAGACCTTTTTTGCTTACAAGACGTTAACAATTAGCGTTTTTCCGCTTAAAACGGTATGAAAATTGGGGTTATTTCATGAAAGTGCCAAGGTTCTTGACAAGAGGGGGAGATTCGCCGACATTGCCCCATCTTTGAGATGCCGGGATTGCCGCGTCAAGCCTAACGGCTTTCCTCGCAATGACATTTAAGGGTAGAAGGCAGGGACAAAATGGCTAAGGTTAAGAATGACATCAAGTTGGTTAGCTCCGCTGGGACGGGCGTTTTTTATGTGACAAAGAAAAATCCCAAAAATACGACCAAGCTTGAGCTGCGCAAATATGATCCGCGCGTACGCAAGCATGTGGCTTTTAAAGAAGGCAAGATTAAAGAGAGCAAAAAGTCTTAAAGACATGGAAGAGCTTGTCAGGTCATTTGAGAATGACGGGATAGAGATTCCGCCTTATCTGGAAAAGCATTACTGGTGGGCTTATCTGCGCCCTTGGTCGATCTGGACGTTTGAACGCGGCTGGATGATAAATCTGATCCTTTGGGGTTTTTATGCGCCTTTGCGCAAGCTTGTCCTGACAATGATGGGGCAGACTCTGGCGGGGAAGACGATCAAGATTTCGTGCTGCTATGGCAAGCTTGAACAGCGTCTGGCCGAGCGCGTGCATGCGGGTGGCGGCACGTTGGACATTGTTGATGTTTCGCCTGAGCAGCTTAAAAACTCCTACCGCAAAACTGATCCTGCTTTTGTGAACAGGATTGTGAAGCATCACCGGCGCGATGCGGTGGATCTTGCGGGGTTTGCTGATAATTCTTATGACCGCGCGCTTTTGTTTTTCTTGCCGCATGAACAGCCGCGCGATGTGCGCAAAAAAACTTTTGAAGAGGCTTTTCGTGTCGTCAAAGGCGGCGGCGAGATTTTTGTTGTAGAGTTTGCCAAGTCCGTATGGTGGCATCCTTTGCGCTATATCTGGTATCCTGTTTTGATGGTGCTCGAACCTTTTGCGCGCGATTTATGGACAAAGGATATTGAGATCTGGCTGCCGCAGGAAGGGCAAGGCTGCGTTATTGAAAAGCGCCATCGATTCGGAAAGTTTTATCAGGGCGTGAAGATTGTGACGCCTATAAAAGTTGTGAATTAACCATAACATTTTCTTGTTGGCTTTATTTTTTTTGTGATAGGGAAAGGCTCATCTTGTTCTGAAAAAGAAATGAACAAATGAGAATCATAATTATCCTTATAGCCCTTCTTATGATGCCCTGCGAAGTTTATGCAGTAGAGAAAAAGGGCCATATTTCGGCAACTATCGTAGAAGCAAGCCCTGTCGTTATCTGTAAACAAGAAAAAAATAGCGCATGGACGTGCTACGAATCAGGGCCAGATGATAGTTGACGCGACTCGGTGAAGTGGCGAATATGGGCGCGTGAACCACCAGAGAAGAGTCTTTTTTCTCATGAAACTAACTTTACCCCCCCCCCCCCCCCCCACAAAATAATTTTTTTTTTT
>Ga0123354_10001659_pt1 | contig 27748 bp, 22 predicted proteins | sample TergutLab28metaG_2_FD_97872 | JGI IMG/M metagenome (GOLD analysis project Ga0123354, IMG submission 97872) | Labiotermes labralis P4 segment gut microbial communities from Petit-Saut dam, French Guiana - Lab288 P4 | ecosystem: Host-associated > Arthropoda: Insects > Digestive system > Gut ... | reverse complement strand
TTACCGTTAACAGACTTTTGGGCCACCATATATATATAAATATATATATATATATATATAACGTGTCAGGGATAAGGATATTCAAACCAAGGACCGCGATCCAATATATATATATATATATTTATTTATTTATTTATACATCCTTATCCCTGACACTTTTCTTACAGCGTAAACCCTTCTCATATGTGTGTGTTTGTCTCTGTACGTTTGTATATGTGTGTAGAGATATAATTTTATATGTATATAAAATTTTACATGTATATATAATTTTATATGTATATAATATAAAATTATATCTCTGCACACACATACATACGTACAGAGACAAACACACAAATGAGAAAGTTTACGCTTGCCTAAAAATGTGTCAGGGATAAGGATATTCAAATCCAGGGCCGCGATCCAATCCTTTGTCACGAGCTCGTTAATAAGCTCTCACAGTAACCCTGTTTATATTTCACACTATATTGTAAATTTTTCGCGATATGCTGGAATATTGAGTAGGTGCTGGTACTCTTTGGGTAGCAAGAAGAACTCGATTTACGGGTTTGGGTCGTGGATATGTAGATTAGAGAACCACTGGTGTAGATTGTTACATTCACCTACCGATGTAGCAATCCGCAGGGACTGATTTATGCTATTACTCGTCAGACGGCCTCCATATATAACGAACTTTCTCTTGCATTTCCCTTTGATTATTTAAGGAACTGTTTTTGAACTCTGAGAAATGAAATGAATGAAACATTGAAGTTTGGTGAGTGTTCTGTGTTTAAACCTGATTTTACGAAAGAATAAAAATTACTTCTTTTTTTTTCAAAAGTCTTCTGAGGGAAAATTTATATCTAAAATAAGGATTCAATTGGCAATTTATGGCACTGTGTGCCAGAAACTTGAAAATTCTTGTTATTTTAACGTCAACTAATCCTGCTAGAGCAACACTTTCCATGTGTAGACCGTGAAGACTTACTGGGGTAAATATGGGTATAGATCCACTGATTATTAACTTCGCCAATGAATGAAGGTAAATGGTGAGCTTCAGGCCTCGGCTACTTTATCCCCGGGGAAAAAGTCCGGTATCAATTTAATAGGAGGATGTGTGTGCACCAGAGTCGGCGTAGTGATACTGTTAGAATAGTAACATCTAGAGGTCTGGAATGAAGAAGTAATGAAATGCACACAGAATTTCGGCAGGCATTTCGGAAAAACTACGGTTCGAATATCGGAAAAGATATGGAGAATAATGTAAGAACGGATCTCTTAGGAAGATGGTTTGTGAGGATGGGAAGCGGATGGAATGTGGCCAGTGACTGGCTTTCGTAAAGCATCTGTGGTTTGCCTTGACACAGCACCGAATACTAAGTCGCAGTCATTAATTGCCTTATGTAAGATTCAAAGAACCTTAACAAATCGAAATTCTATTCAGGAAGAAATTAAGAGCATACTGAAGTTAGGGTAGGCTTGCTATTATTCGGTGCAGAATCTTTTGTCTACCAGTCTGCTATCCAAGAATTGAAAGATTGAGATAAACAGAACTATAATTCTGCCTGTTGTTTTGCATGGGCGCGAAATTTGGTCGCTCACATTGAGGGAGGAACGTAGGCTGAGGGTGTTTTAGAATAGGGTACTGAGGCTATATTTGGGCCTAAGAGCGAGTGGAGAAAACTACATAATTAGGAACTTAATGAACTGCACTTCTCACCAAATATTTTTCGGGTGATCAAAATCAAGAAGAATGAGATGGGTGGGGCATGTAGCACGTTTGGGAGCGAGGAGACGCGTATACAGGGTTTTGGTGGAGAAACCTGAGGGAAAGAGACCACTTGGAAGATCGAGGTATAGATGGGAGGATAATATTAAAATGGATCATCAGGAAGTGGGGTGTGAGGGTATGGACTGGATCGAGCTGGCTCTGGATAGGGTCAGGTGGCGGGCACTTGTGAATGCAGTAATGAACCTTCGGGTTCCATATAAATGTGCGGAATTTTTTGACTACCTGAGAACTGATTAATTTCTCAAGAAGAACCATGCTCCATGGAATAAGTGAGTAAGTAAGTAAGTAAGGTAGATAGGTAGTTAGTTTGTACGACTCAAAGAATAAAATGGGGGTATTTTTACACACAGCTATGGGACTGCCCGCTTTGTTGGTTAAAAAAATGATTTTTTTTGAAATAATGTTTTCAAAAATTATTAATACATGGCGTCAGTCCCACTACCATTAAAATTAGTTCCTACAAATACTTTAGTATTTTACATCACATTTACTTGCTCTGTTGAACTCTGCGCCTATCTGTTGAAACAGTAAGTTTACCGAGCGATATCTCGAGCGAAATACGGATTGGATACGAATTTTTAATTAGGTTTGCTACATTTTTACTTTATATTACGATAGAACTCAAGTTAACGCATTCGATATGGTAACTAGGCTTCGGCCTTGACGTCCAAACAATTGCGGTTACATTCCCAGAAGAAGAAAGGATTTTTTTTACATTCATTGTTCCTGCATCATTGTAATTGTTCCAAAATAATTACCAACAAGATGACACTTATGGACTATCCTTTATTTCACGGTTAGTCGACCTTCACTCTACATGTTTCGAGCTTCAGGGAGCTCCTACGTAGGAGAACGGGTGGAATACAGCAAAAGATTACACAGTATGCCAGAGACTGCCTGTACAGAAAAAAAGTGAACACCTGATGATGAGCTCCCTGAAGCTCGAAACATGTAGAGTGAAGGACGACTAACCGTGAAATAAAGGATAGTACATAAGTGTCATCTTGTTGGTAATTATTTTGGAACAAAGGAATTTTTCTTTTCTCTACAACGTACAGACCGACTCTGGAGCCGGCCCGAACTCATACGAATGCGTGTCGGGCGTTCCTTCAGCGGGGGTATAATTGGGACGGTATGACGCCGACCATTCACCTCCATATAGTGACGAAATTAAGAATTAGTGGATCTATGCTTCTGTTCCCCCATACACTTCAATAGCATGCATACAGCCTTCACCTCTACATTATACTTCACATAAATACGTAATATATATGTGGGCCGGGTAGTTCAGTCGGTATAGCGACTGACTAGGGGCTAGACGGTCCGGGATCGAATCCCGGTGGGAACGAGATTTTCCGCCCGTCCAGACCGGCCCTGGGGCCCACCCAGCCTCCTGCAAAATGCGTACCGGTTCTTTCCCGGGAGTAAAGTGTGACCCGGGCGTGCTGCTGACCATTCACTCCCTTCAAGTGCCGCGGTCATGGAAGAGTATATCTATACCTCTACCCACCCTCTGGGCCACACCGGGCCTGTAACGGGAACACTTTACCTTTTTTATATTATATATATATATATATATACACACACACACACACACACTCATTGGAAACCTTCATATACAGCGTTCCTGGAACAGATAAATATCGCAGTTACTTAGTCTGTAAGGGATATTTACTTCTGGCTCTGGTCAGCTAAAACTCGAAGAAAATAAGATATGTCTGCAGCGCCGAACAGTGCGTCCGATTACGAACACACGCTCCATCAGAAAATACGAGAATATATTGGCTGTGTCACGAATAGATTGGTACAAATGATTCTGTTTAGGGGTAATTTAACAAACAATGTTCTATTTGGAAGTACACGGTATTTCCACGTATTATTGAAACAGAGACGGGAAGATAAGACGAGGAAAACGATGTAAGTAGCTACTGGATAACCAAAAGGAAAAGGAGTGGATAGTGGAATTTTATAGACGAAGCGCTAGAACACTTCATCGCGAACTCACTTTGGAAAATACTATGGAGTTGCCACAAGACAGCCTTAGCAATGAATGAGTGTCGCCATTAACGTGACTTTGTAAAAGTGCTTACATTTAACAGCATGAGAGATAATGGGCAGTTCACATTGGGTTACGCGTCGTTGGAAACACCCGGTATGATGGAAAATGGATGGTCAATTTCCTGTTCAGAAAACTAAACACTGGAGATGCTTCCAGCAGACATTAGGAAACATTTCACGGCTGCACTGGATCCCATCGAGAAGTTTCGAGTGTTGTCTAACTTTCTAATTAGACGCTGTCTGTTCTATTCAACTGCGACGTCACAATAATCAATCATTATATGAAATTATTCGTCAGTCCTAGTTTGTTATGATTGCAGTAGTTAAAAGTCTGCCAAAATATTTTGGCAGACTTTTCCCTTCAGTATGACAACTGGTATTCCCACGACGCCAGAGTGCCTGTGCGTGTGAATAATGTGTAGGCTGCCATATCCAGTTTCTCCGAGGGGCTCCAACCCCCCACCTCCATTTGTTTTTCAAATACCCCTGCACTGACAGTAGGCGTCTATTGAATTGCATATTGAAGTGCATATAGTCCACACTCAGCGCCAATTATCTCAGTATTATATATTAGTTACAACAATCATTCATAACGTTCTGTAAGTCTCCCTATAAATTCTACACAAGAAATTAGATTTATTTAAGCCACCGTAGTTCAAAATCTTCGCAGCATCGGCTTCTTTTGGATGTACTACGTTTACTGTTAAGTGCAGTTACCCCCGTTATGAAAATCTGCACACTAACAATGTATTCTTACCCTTGGAGGTAGGCGGAGTTTTGTGGGGCAACATAATAATCGTGTTCAGAAAATTAGGACAGGATGTAAAGAACGGATATCGGGAAGTATTCCTTTGTTAATAGGACCATTAAAACTGGAGCCAACTCCCTGCAGAATCCTTACGGGCTTTTCCTTGTAAACCTGAAATTTTTAGATAGGGAGTTAGGAAAGCGATTATAAATGGGGTGAAGGGAAAGGAATAGACGTGTGGCGAAAATCGTCTAAAAGTGAAGTGAAGTGAAATGAGGTGAATTGTGGTGACGTGAGGTGAAACGGAGCGGTAGGGAATTTAAGTGGGGTTAAGCCAAATGAGACGGTATTGAAGTGTAGTGAAGTGTAGTTTGGTGAAGTTCAAATGGGAAGAAGTGAAGTGTCGACAAGTGTAGTGAAGTGGAGTGAAGTGTAGCTGAGTGAAGTGTAGTGAAAAGGAGTGGAGGTCTTACTAACAGGGTATCTATCATTATTAGAAGATATATAGATCATATGAAGTTTGCTGTTTAAATGGCTGCTTCGTTTATCACATTCTTTCATATTCTTTTGGTTCTATTTTGTATCAGTGTATATATGGTTGTACGTTTTGTATGCTTCTGTTTAATTTTGTAAATTATGTACTCTTATTGCTAGATATCCTTATTGTTATGTGTATGTATTCTTATTATTATGTATGTTCCGTTCCGGGTATTGTGTTTCATTGTGTTGTTCTGTGTATTGTTTGTGTGTGAATGTGTACTGTACTACTGCCACCGGGTTTCAAACCAATTGCAGTTAAATATATATATATCAATACCAACGCTTTACCGCTGGAAAGGAGACCTGGTCCATGAAATCCATTAGACAAGAACACGTATACATAGCGGGTATACACGTGGTGACGAAAATTCCCTGCTCTTGCCCCATTCGGCATGTTGCGGGTCAAAGGTTATCTTTAAACTAACGTCGCAATACAAATGGGAAAGAGCCCCGCCCCTCCAATTCTGATCTGGGCAGTGGCCCGAATAAGACCCACGGTCAGTATGGACGCTGTGAAGAACATAAATTTTGTTTCGGTCAGGAATCCCCTCTCTTCCAGTCCGTAGTCTACCGAATATTCGGACTAAGATTGCAGGTTCAGTATTGCAGTGTTATTGACAGATAAAATTGTTACCATACATGTTTTGTATGCATAATTATGTGGATCAGCTATCCTGCAATCGGAATATTTTCTGACCGCTGTGTCACAGTACTCTTAACACACCCTGGCGTACTGACAACACTTTGAAGGTACGAGGTTTAAGTCTCGGATAGATTACCAAATATTTTGGCTAATTTTGTGGTGTCTTTTCACTGCCATTAACACGAGTTCCGACATTTGAAAAAAGGAAAGCCTTCCTCCTTCCGAAAGCCTAACATTACTACTTTATAGTTAGCTTCAACTTTCCATCCCTGTGGCTGGAACAGCTTCTCTATATAATCCTAAAACTTCGTACACGCAACTAAATACACCACTACCAATTTGAGCCTAATTTTTTACGACGAAAAATGTGACTGGAAATTCAACTGTATATTCGCCCTCTCTACTACAAAGCTTAGAGACGCTCGATGTCTACCAGCCCATTCTCCAGTGTGTACCGGAGCTCTACCGCCACCGACTACGGAGTGAAAGGGGCCACTCACTTGCAACGCCGACGTTAGGATTGAGTAGAGGTTCACCTCCACACTCCACAGGTATTCATGGCGTGTAGGTGGCCCACGTTGCATTCCGCACCACCTCTGACAAATTCCTTCAAGATCTCACGCTCTTTGTATTCCCAGAATCACATTCAATTAATACGTCCTGCTGGAGTGGCATTCGAACACCACCTTCACAGCACATCCGCGTCATCGCTAGACCCACAGCCTGGGTGACGAACAAGCAGTTATTACAGACTAATGTGTGTTACATCAAAGCATGTCATCTGAAAGCTAATTGGATGCTTCATCAATTATTAAGTAACTCGAGGGACAATACCGCAGTGATGACGATGGATGCGGTTTCGTATCACGAATATCGACGGACAGTGAAGAATCAGTCGGACGTTCGAACTGGTTTACTTCGCGATGACCCATTTCGTTAGCCGCAACATCATTAACAGAAACCAGTGATGAAAAATTTGAGGCCTCACTGTGATACTGATGAAGATCCAGGTCTTGCCTGTCTGCTTTTAAATAGTTAACGGCATTTGGGAAGGATATACGGCCTCCGAAACGTCGGTAACTAGTTACCTGCGACATTGCATAACGTACCAGGTTACTGTGTCTTCAAACACTACAGTATATTGTGTGTCAAATTAAACTGGGAAATTTACTTTTTATTAATTGATTAGTCGACTATTTTATATCAACCGAAATGTCATTAAGTTTCACAAGACCTCAGAGAATGTCGGGTTAGCTCAGTGGGCATAGTGAATAAGCTGCGGTCTAAAACATTAGAGAATCTGTTATTAGATTCCTGTGGGAGAGGGCAGAGACTCTGAACTTCAGCAGTGTGTTCAGGTCCGCCCTGTAACCCACCCAGTCTCCTATACTGGTAGGTATGAGGAATGAAACCAAGATTAATTATGAAGTACTACCGGGCATTTGCCTGAATGACTGAAGAAAAGCATGGAAACGAAACATTTCGAGATGAAGTGCCTACTGAATGTGGCCTAAAGACTGTCTTTTAGCTTTTTAATATAGTGTTACAGATTTTAAGGGCGTGCAGTACTCCCTTGAATGAGTAAAATATTCCCAGTCAACATAACTCCTAACACAAATACTTTGCAAGATGTCGGCAATGATTTGGACTGAATAGGATAACAGTGCAGGACGCTTCAGTAGACATGGGCCAACTTAGGATATCAGGTCTTAGGACCAGCTGTCCCACCAAACACACTAACAGGTGTAGAGCACCGTCGGTTTTTGTTTAATGATTTGCCGGTGCTCTTGTAAGACGTGCCTGTTCATCAGCGACAACAAATGCGCTTCATGCGTGATGAAACATCACCTACACCATTTTCTGTGCACTGGCAGACAGCACGTGATCCGGACTCTCGGTGGACAGCATACACGAAGTGAAGGCACAGCCAACTGGTCTGCTTGATACCCTGTACTTAATGGTCTGGACTTTTGGCTGTGGAGACACCTAAATACTTTGGTGTGTTCACAGCTGATCAGTCACTTAGAGGTATTACTGCAACGAGAAGAAAATGTATGTCAGGAGATGGGAGTGAAACCAAGAATTTTTGAAAGAGTACGCACTTTTGTGCGACAAAGGGCTGAAAGTTGTGTGCATGGCAACCACGAGGAGCATCTGCTGCAGAGATAACATGAACACCATCCATATCTCAGCAGGCATTTATGTATAGAGAAACGGTAACTGGGACTCTATTTTTGCTCATTGCTATAATCACCACACACCCTTAATGTTCGTAAATCTTTTAAATTAACATCCCGTCATCATTATCATCATCTGTCTTAACGATAGGTCCATAGCCTTTTCCAAAGCGAATTCTCCACAGAGTACGATCTAGCACTCTCTATTTCAGTTTCCAGTATCCTTTCTTACCTTACAGTCATCCAGGAGCTAAGAGCAATGATTATGTCATTACACACATTCTTATTGACAACACTTCTCAGTATTACTTTATGCACCACTATTACTACGCCTCTTTCTGCCCTTTCACATCCTAAATAATACACCGCTTAATCCCTGCTTCTTATAACACCTTGTCTCGTCCACTGCGATTCAATGTATACTTGCAAATTTAATTTTTACATTCGGTACGAAAATAAAGCTGCTGCCAGAGTTTACAACAAAGGATAATTAGCGTGTTTCAAAAATGTTATTCCTAAAGCACTATGCATTTCTTATAGAATTACTTTCAGGTCTGTTTCGCGATTAAACTGCATTTTAAATGCTAATGCTCTTCTTTATATTAATTTCTAAACATTTATTCCGATAAGAAGCCATTTTCCGCCAAAGAGTAATTCAATAAGTTTATCAAGTTCAGACGAAAGAATTATGGCGAATAAAGGCAGCTGAAACTTATGTTATAGGAAGATACGACCAAGTTTTATTTCGAATAGAAACCAGTCCCGACACTTAAGAGCCATTCAACTTTCGTTACAAGGGTTATGCATTTTATCCATGTGGTTTGCTATTTAACTCTTAATGGGCAGACAAGACAAACCGCGCTGTCTAACGGTACCTCAGACCAGATTATTTCCACCAGACGTTCGTCACAATACACAGGCGTTCGCAATTTAAATCTAAGCCAAGATTTTGATTTTCGGTTTTTTTTTGCTACAGGAGATAATAAACTGGCCTAGTCAATATTTAACCTAGATTTTCAGGAAGTAAAAAATAGACACACATTTAAAATAAATACCCGAGGAAAGAAGAGTCTGCATTTTATCCTGTCCCTGCACGGCAGTTGTTAGGGAAGCTTTATTGGACAGGAAGCCTGCAACGACCGGGAAATCTGGTGTTCCTTTTTTCCCTTGCAGTTCAACTTAATAGAGGAGTATTTCACAGAAAAGTGTCGAAGTACTCTGAATTACCGATAGATGCAGGCTTACTATGTGATAAAACTGTTGTACTCAGGGACATGACGAAATGGACAACTGTACTAGGCCCTACGACAACAAGTCACCCTGGATGTGTCAAGCTTTGTATTACAGTAATGAAGTTTTACCGAAGTAATGGGCTTTTAATAGAATTATGCATATACGTACGTGGGTACAGGCTCACATTTATGTAATTTCGTGTATCTGTATGTATAGATGAGGGTTCAGCTATTGATTTACTTCCATTGCGTGAACATACAAACACTTTGAGCGACCAGTGACTCGAAGAATCCCCTTTCGTTTGCGTGATTAGTACGCATGTCGTCTATTTCATTGATCTGTACACACAGGAAAGACTTGTAGTTACACACGCATCACTCTGAAAGCAAATTCCTTTGGGTTTTATTTAGAGTGTATTATTTAGAGTGTATTATTCGCATAAGAATTGTTGCCATAAAAGTCTACTTAGGGGATTAAGCGACGTCTCTAATTTTGTCTTGACCCTTTTCGTCAATGCCAAGCAACAGATCTCGTTGCCTGCTGCAGGGCCAAATATTGTAACTGTATTTCCGGTCTCTTTAACAAGACTTCCTAAATGGGTCATTTCCAGTTGGCGTTGGATCTGTAAGACCTGCAGCGTTACAAATGTATATTTACGTCTTTCGTCTTATTAAGATTTGACAGAATCAAGTTCGGTTTGGTTAGAGACGCGTATGTACTTTCGGGGCTACCTGTTTATTATTCTTACAAAAACTCGACATTGAAAGAGTCAGTACCCTCAAAACGTCCCGAATGTGAACAGCCCACTTGTTTCTGAAGCCTACGTCGCTCGTGAAACGGCAGTTTGTCTTAACTCAAATAATTCGTTAAACTGAGATTCCCACATCGCTAGACAGCTGGGTTGGAAAGACACCTTCTGTCAAAATTTTGTGTCCACAAAAAATTGCTTGTTCTTATGTTTTCGTTAAAAAAAATACGTGCTTGTGTGTTGGTTAATTAAGGATCTCTTTCCTGTAAAATTTATAACTGTGGGTTACGATATACTGCTATTTAATGAGCGACATGTTTGTATTCTGTTCCGGTACGTTAATCTATGCGAGATGAAGGTACTCATATCAGTGTTGATAATGATACAAGTTTTCTGGGAAGTTACGCTTTGTGGACCATCTAGTAGTTACCAAGTTTCTCCAGCATTTAGTCGACTCAGCGTAACATCCCAGAGGGCTTCAGTCTTCATTGTTATCTATATATTGTGATTTAATTAATTCCTCATAATTTAATATAGACTTTCCAGCGTGGCTCGTATTTCGGGAAAGAGTGTCACATTTTAATTCCCAACGAAACAGTAAATTGATAGAAATACCTATAATTTATTCTTGTTACTTCATTTACAGGATGGCCGTTGGTGTTCGACTTCTCGTCGTGATAATTCTTCTCAGCTTGCCCCAGTGGTGCTGGGGAGGACCCTGCCCTCGTGACTGTACATGTTTTCTGGACAGCAGAGGTCGTCGCCAGGTGACGTGCGCTCGAGGAGGCATGACCAACCCCATTCCTATTCATTCGATGGATCAGCAAGTTGAAGTGATACAAATAACAGCGCCTCCTGATTCTCCAAATGCTCTCACAATTGGCCCAATATTTCAGCAGTTCAGCCGGCTAGAAGAGTTACACATTGTGCGGTCAAACATACCATCCATTGGTAGATATTCATTTTGGGGGGTACCAACCCTTCAAAAGTTAAATCTGACCCAAAATAACATTTCTCATGTTCTGGATTATAATTTCCGTGGCCTGGCGAATCTTCTAGAGCTTCATCTGGATGACAACCGCATCGAGTCCATGCCGAGTGGCACGTTCAGACATCTGCATGAACTCAGAGTTCTGTCGCTCGCCCGCAACAGGATCACTGAACTGGTTCCGAGACTCTTTCTGATGCTCGGCAAGCTGCACCAGTTAGATCTCAGTGACAATCAGCTTATGGAACTCAACCCTGAAGTCTTCAAAGATGTTCAGGTTGGTGACAATGGTGCACTGGAAATGAAACTTTACCCTCAGATCACACCACACTCAGTAAGGTATATACGAAGGGACGCAATCAGGGCTCAGCCCCCTTTCGCCTTTTCGTTTACTCGCGTTAGATCTGAGGTCTAACACACTGAAATAAGAATGTTACGGTATTTTGAGACCACTCTGGGGCCCAAACAGGGACGTATTCAATGTGTACAGCGGGATTTTGTCTCGGTCAGGGCCAGCGAATCTATGGCAAGTGGAAAAATTCACTTGGCAAGCGGCTGTTACTGCTATCCCAAATTTTTTATTTCTTTTGCCCGACCAGCTTCTTTATGTTGTGAATATATGTGTATAAATACACATCTGGCTGTATAGAGATTGTATGTGAATTACTGTTGCTACCAAGTAACACTGCGAGTGAAACATTTTTACACAAATCAGCGGCGGTGTTATCTGGAAATTTATCATTGTTGCGCAGACCTGGACTTGACTGGGCGAATACATGACCGTGTACAAAGCGTTTTAAAATCACCTTTTCAAATAGGAAGCAGAAGCAGCTCCAGGTACTTACAAATTTGCTTCCTCATCGCATTCCTCGACGACGTCTTAATTAGAAATATGATTAGACTACGAAGTAATTATACTGTTATAATTATAATATTTAATAATAATAATAATGCAATAATTAATAATAATAATTTATATAAGGCTCTAGGATATTATTTTGTTCTTCAGAATTTCCAAGGGCACGCGAAAGAATTTCTTCGAAATTTACAGACAATTTGGGCATGAGAACTCAAAAAGTTTCGCCAGCCCTGGCCTAGGGAGTAAAGAGACCGGAGCGAAAAAGCCTACCAGCCACCTCCACACAATACCGAGAGGAAAAACGGGTGGCCGTAGATTTCCGTTCCCCTTATACGTTCATGAAGGACACATGGATAATTTTACGTTTGCCTTTACGACCTAATAAGATATGACGCCTATAGTTTTTGTACCTATGGAACAACACGGCGTCACAACCAAAATTACTGTAGTACTCGTATTAATTATTCTTGGTTTATTTTATTCGTCAGGATTACATGTCTTCAGATTACAGGTGTGGAGATGAGGTGTCGTGTCCCAGTTCGAGGTGCTATCTAGAAATTTCTCTGGACAGACACGATAAAACCACGAAATACTTCAGTCGGGAAAGCTGGTATCAGGCCGAGAGTTGAATTCAGGGCTTTCCGAATACAGGTCATGAATACCAACATCCATGTTGTTCATTCCTTTGGTCTACAATGCGGGTTAGAATAAGTTGCCTTTATTTACCCGTATTTACTCTGTCACAACACAATTCTATTGTACACTCCTGCTCATAATTTTTTTACTCAAACATGCTCATTATCAAACATAAATTAAATTAAGAAACTAATTCGATAGGTTATTTAATGTCAATATAATATAACTTAACATATATTAACTTCATTTATTAATTTTATATAATTTGTATAATATATGATCAATTCCAAAAATAAATAAATCGAAACCGCCAACAAAAGCCTTCTGTTAATGGGCTTCAGACACAAACGTCTAATAAAATGTGAGTAGGTTCGATATTTGAATTATACCCTATTTCGCTGCTTTTAATAATGCCAATTCAAACTGGATGTATTTGATTTTCCGACATTTCGAATTTCCATCACGTTGTTATAACAACAATTCCTGCACCCACGGTAGTTACTGCTCGTTTATTCCTAAAGTCCACTATCACAATTCGCTATATGAAGTATAAAATTCAGTACCCACATGGCAGTAAGGCCCTAGTCTCCATCACAAAACCAGTCCCTTAATGCTGTTAGAGTAAACAACCCCTGATTAGTAATATAAACAGCCAAATAGATGCAACAACAATAATTTTATTAATAATTTCAATCAGCTCAACAAGTTTCGGGCCATAATTTCGCCCATCCTCAGGAGCAATAGACAGTTCCACCTCACCTTAGTCACCAGCAGGCAGCATCATTGGTGCTTTACACCAAAAGCCGTAAACGCAGTATAGTGCTCCTGAGGATGGGCGAAATTATCGCCCGAAATGTGTTGAGCTGATTGAAATTATTAATAAAATTATTATTTTTGCATCTAGTTGGCTCCTTATGTTACTATATCAATGATGCACGGTCACACAAACATCAGACCCCCGATTATTTTGAGAATGTACGAAACATATTAAAGTTAATTTGAGAAAACTGCAGATTATTTTAACGTTCAAGCAGGTAGTACACGCAGTCACAAGTGTGCTTAATGGTCAAGAACATAGACAGCTTTGAAGTAACAAGCACCCTGTATGAAGCATGGGGCCGGTTAGCGTAGTGGGTATAGCGACTGGCTACGGTCCGGGGATCGAATCCCAGTGGGGGGCGAGATTTTACGCACCTGTCCAGACCGGCCCTGGGGCCCATCAACCTCCTGTACAATGGGTACCGGGTCGTTACCGGGGGTAAACAGCGGTCAGGGCGTAACGCTGACCCCTCACCCCCTTCTAGTGCCATGGTCAAGAGAGAGCAGAGCTATACCTCTACACCCCCTATGGGCCGTACGGCCTGTACAGAGCCTCAGTGCCTGTACAAGGGTGCACCTCACCACCCTTACCCCTGTATGAAGCACAGGGCAATCAAAGCTCTACAGTCTGTACTGTACGATGTATCATACACATGCCTCGTGTTAATAATGTCCGTTCGAGTGAATATGAACTAGCCATTCAGTTTTGTAACTGAGTGACTAACAATATAAACAACAAGGCTAAGAAGGCTAACTTTGAGATAATCCATGGTACTAAGGCTCTTCACTGAACTGAACTGCGAACATTACTATGACCCACTCCCTTGCACTAAACAAACATTAAATTCACGTGCAGCTAATCACTTTTGGTGGTTAATCAATTTTGTGACAACTCAAACAAATAAATAAATATAAACATATATATATATATATATATATAAAGGTAAAGTGATCACATTACAGGCCCGGTTTGGCCCAGAGGGTGGATAGACGTATAGCTCTACTCTTCCATGACCGCGGCACTAGAAGGGGGTGTGTGGTCAGCAGCACACTCCGGCCGCACTTTACCCCCAGGAAAGACCCGGCACCCATTTTACAGGAGGCTTCGTGGGTCCCAGGGCCCGTCTCGATGGGCGGAAAATCTAGTCCCCATCGGGATTCGATCGCGGACCGTTCAGCCCGAATTCAGTCGCTATACCGACTAAGCTACCCGGCCCATACACACACACACACACACACACACAGATATATATATATATATATATATATATATATATACACACACACACACACACACACACACAATGAATAAACGAAGAATATTTGTATTTAAAATGAATCATTTGTGCTGGACTGTGTACTTTGACTGTAAATAAATACTGTAGACACGTCGCGATATCACGTACAGTACCAAACAAGAAGACATTATGAATGCACTAAAATTGAAAGGCATATTTAAAAGCATTTGAAAGTTAATATAATTTTTTATTGGGGGCAGAGGCCTTAGTTCCATAAAACTTAATTTTTAATAACTTTAACTGATATATGATAACTCCTTTCTTCGATTAAGTCAGCGTTTCTCAAACTGTAGGTCGCGACCCAAATACGAGTCTCAGTGTTTTTCTGAGTGAGTAAGGAAACAATGATTTGCATGAGGATTATACTACATTCATTTTCACCTCATTAAATCATTAAAATGTAGTATTATTTGCACCGATTTATTGTTATTATACACGTACCTTGAATTCTGACAGCTGGGGTCGCAAGGCAGAGACATTGATCTAATCTAACTGCGGCTCAAAAAGGCTGAGAAACAATGGATTAACATAAGTAGTGTTTGCGTTCAGTGATGTTCCTTTGTTGTTCGGCAGGAGCTGCGAGTGTTTCGGTGTCGAGGCTGTGGTCTCTCCAACATCAACACTCTCATCTACCGCCTACTACCGGACCTGCTGTACCTCGACCTGGGTGACAACGAGTTCAAGTACGTTACGTCAGACGAATTCAGGGACCTGAGAAATTTGCAAGTTCTGATGCTGGACGGAAACCAACTGCCCGTCGTTCTGGAACGGACGTTCGGAAACAATGGGGCTAGCGGGGGACAAATCGACCTGCAGACACTGTCGCTTGCCCGCAACCGCCTAGCAAAAGTGACCGCAACGGCGTTTGCAAACCTGACCACTCTGCAAGAACTGGACTTGAGTTACAATAAGTTGGATCGCTTGGAAACTGCTACCTTCATTCCTCTGGCTGAATCTCTCCGTCAGTTAAAACTCAGTGGTAATTCAGTTCCTCTGTCAGAGGTTAAATATATATTACAGGTCATTCTGAAACTCCGCGATCTCTCTCTAGCCGATATGGGAATCACTAAACTCCCGTTGGATCTGTTTATGTACCATGACCATCTTCGATTTCTCAATCTGTCTGGAAACAATTTCGTGCACTTCCAAGCGCAGATACTGTCTCATATCCCCAAGTTGCACGAAATCGATCTTTCGAGAAATCGATTTCGCGGGTTGGACGAGAGACTCATATTGAGATTAGAGGCGGTAAAAACGGTACATTTACAAGAAAACCCGTGGATATGCGACCTGTGTCACATGAGTTACATGATGAACTACATGAACAAGAGTACTGTGGGTGCTGCCTTCAGACAGCTGACATGCGCTTTGCCGTACGAGTTACAAGGACAATCCATTGGCTCTCTGTCTAGGTCCTCATTGTTGTGGTGCACTAGCAGCGACGGCGGTCTAGGATACATGGAAAGTGATGGTGGTATCGTATCGACAAACTTCCTGGCAGAACACTCACGGTTCGGACTCCTTGCTGCTGGTGCTGCTGTTCTATTGTTACTATTGACAGGGGCAGCACTCCTTGCAGGTATCGCATACTCACGTCATCACGCAGCACATTACTACACCCGTGAAGAACAAAGAGGGCCCGAACATGAGGCCATCTTCGAGAATCCAGCCGCCATCCTTGGAGAGAATGGGGATATTAAATACAAGATTGTGCCCTTGGATATCACTAAACCGTCTTCAAAAAAAAAGAAGGTGTCTATTTCCACAATCGATTCGATCACGAAAGATCCAGAACTGCATTCTTTGACTAATGGGACCTGAGTAGTGCGCTTCAGTGACACAGTGGAAACTCATTGCTAGTATTTCGCAGGAACTGAAGCCCTCTAAAAGGGGTGTGGATTTCCTTCTAAAAGCATGAGTTAGTGTCACTGAAGTGAACCATACAAACGAAAATATTTCAGCTACACAGTGAGACATTCGGTCATTTTGTTGTTGTTCGACTTTAATGCCACTGTGCGAGTTTTAAACGAAGAACGTATTGACTTCTATCTGGTTGCTGAAGGTCGGTCAGGTATTTTGTATACAGACTTCCATTACTGGATCTTAACAAACGGTAAGGTCCACATACCACACAGTGATATCAAAGGCTTATGGAGCAGTGGTACGAGTGTTTGATGCTAGGGGTTGTGTGGAATTGATTTCCGATATGCAGGGCAACTCTACTCAAGTTAAAGGGAGGGAATTTTGCGAGTGCAAAGTGGCATGTACCCTGTGGAAGTGGAGTATGGTGAAGAGGAATAGAACGGAGGGAAGTACCACGTTCGCCCTCCGTTATTTCGAAGTGAATTCTTGTTAGAATAGGAGAGCTTCTCCTTTCTACCCCCCGGCATAATTAACGATCCCTTCTCCCTTTCTCACATCATGGTGCTACTGACGGCGGAGGGACTCATACAGTATCGGACTTCCAAAACCAACTGATAAAAAAATTTGGAAACTTGATTTTTATTGAAGATTTTATATACACAAAAAAGTTCTGACGTAAAGACCGCGGGTGTGATGAATAATTAACTGTATATCGAAAGCTGTGTAAAGTTCACATAAGCATATATAACACTAATTTAAATATTGATGCTATACTTTACAAGGTCCAGTTAATTTACAGTTATGAGATATGTTAAAAACAGGACAGGAATGTGAAATGTGCCGAAGAGAGACAGTGTAAATAGTAATGAATATCTTTTATATAGTAATAGAATTCGATTAGTTCTTAGCATATAGCTTACGGTAATGATATTGAAGAATATCTGAAACCAGAATATTCTATTTTAAATAATTTTAGAGAGTAAATAGAAAAGAATTTTGTTATTTACATTTGCCATGAACTATTTGGTTAGAGCCAGAAACACACTTACCTGACGTAACTAAACACAGTTACGTAACTAAACACTACATCTCCAAGGTTTAGTGCATATCATGAAATGAAAATGATTTTAATATTCAACTTCCAAGCGTGCCATTTTCTGCCTGATTTCTGTTATGGGACCATGCTGATGAACGTGTCTAAGATCCTAGAGGGCAGCTACAGACGATTCTGGTTTTATAAACATTTTAATAATAATGTTTATGGCCTGTTGTGTTATGTTGGTGCCTAATGCCTACATAAATAGCTTGCAGTATTAAAAGCATTAAGATCAGCTGTATTACGTTACTTGCGGTCTGCCATCAATGCACTAATAAGCCGATAATTACCCTGTTAAAATAAACATTTCATTATATATTACGATATTTACTAAAGAATTTTAGTTAATAAGAGCAAAAAATCGATGAAGCTAATTAATTCTGAACACAAGCACTAAGGCTGCACAAAGTGTACAACAAATGATTGGTTACTGTGAAAGTGAAAATTGAGCGTACGATTATTTGACACTGTTCATGCACAAGGCATAGGATTTATATTTGAGTAAAACTGGAACAATTATAACAGACGGCTATTTAAATTGTTACAGATAAATATCGGAAATGAAAGGTAGAATGAAATACGTGTAAAATACTAAACAAATTATGCTATTGATTAGTTTCGCAGCAACTTAAACCAAAACACGTAGTTCACTCACCAACAAATGCACAATTTATGAACTTTGTAAAAGTTTCAAATTTACATTCAAATACACAACAATATCGCTCCTACATTTTCGGTCTTCAATGACCATAATCAGGGAGCTTTATCTGTACCTGACTAAAGTTATATTTATGATAAAACATTCGGTAAAATTACGACGTTCCATATATTTGGTGATGTGGCAACATGTCGTAGAGCGGCATGTTGCCACATCATATAATTTTTATAACGACGTAATTTTACCGAACGTTTTAACATAAATATAACTTTAGTTAGGTACAGATAAAGCTCCCTGATGACGGTCATTGAAGACCGAAACTGTAGGAGCGATATTGTTGTGTATTTGAACGTAAATTTGAAACTTTTACAAAGTTAATAAATAGTGCATTTGTTGGTGAGTGAACTAAGTAGATTTCAAAATGCACGGTGACACGATAAAAATTATAAAACCAAAACACTCTCAAATTTAACACAATTCTTTTATGTGATAAATATTTTTAAAATAATGGAAAAGATATCCACAATATTCATTCTTTTTGTGAAAACTGACTCCACGGAGCAGAGCGCTTCTTCAGGAGTTAATACAATAAGTCTTCAGTTAGCCAAGAAACCCTTCGCATTTCATGAAACTCAAAAGTTCATTGCCGTGTTCACAACAGTCCGCCACTTTTCTCTGTCCTGAGCCAGGTGAATCAATTCCAAGCTTTTTCACACGGTTTCGTTAAGACACATTTTAATATTACTCTGCAATGTACGTCTTTTTAAGTCTCCTAAGCGGTCTTCTTGCCTCAGGTTTTCCAACCAAAAACCTAGATGTATTTCTGTTCTTCCCCACGCGTTGCATATGCCCTTCCATCTCATCCTCCTGCATTTTATTACGTTAATGATATCTGGAGAGGAATTCAAATCACAAAACTCCTCATTATAAAATTTTCTCGAACTTTCTGTTTTTACCTCCCTGTTGGGTCCCAATACTTTCCCCACCACTCTATAATCGAACACGCTCAGTTATTTTAGTACCAAAATTTTACTTAGAGCAACTACAGATCTTTTTTGTAACAAGAATACTTACACTTGTTTTATAAAAATCCTCCCAGGGACCATAATAAAACATCGATAAACGTGCATTCAAATAACTGTTACTGGTCCTAAAATTACGTATTTACTTGCAACGTCTTCATTATTTTTATTTAGACAATACAAGAAAGTTTAATAGCAGCGTTTTGTGCGATCGCATTATGTGGAACATGCTGACATGCAGCTCTCACCACTATCAGCATTTAGTCTACGTGGTTTTCGTCGTGTCTTTACGTTGTTATGTATGTGGTATACATCTCGGTCAAATCCTGTCATCAACTTAACATGCTACAGCATAAATACAGGCAGCCCCAAATATAACTTATTATAGGTTGAAGAAATCCAACAAAATGCAACAGTATGCAGATACTTATTTACTGCTAAATTACACTACGTGTTTCGGGCGTCCATCGCACCCATCATCAGGAGTACATAAAACTATAGTTGCAGCTTCTGGTACTGATCATACTATCTGGGGAGCTTTTTGAAACGTGACCACGTGGTCACGTTTGAAGAAACTTGCTTCGCAGATAGTATGATCCGTACCAGAAGCTGCAACTATAGTTTTATGTACTCCTGATGATGGGTGCGATAGACGCCCGAAACATGTAGAGTAATTTAGCAGTAAATAAATATCTGCCTGCTGTTGCATCTGGTTGGACTTCAACCTAGAACTACGATGCACGGAACTACAAATATAAAATAACTCATTATGTCAATTGATTCATTTTTGCTTATGTTGGCAGGCTAGCAACATTCAATCCGAAAACATTCCATGAAACTATACTGCGCTCTGTTTCTAAGAAGAATGATTAAATGACGCTTATGTATAAATAGCTAACTCGGTTTCTCTTCACAGTCACAAGATGTTCGTAAAAGCCTACTTCTCGAAAGCAACGTCTGTGTAATTCACTCGACTCTTGTGAGGTCTATCCATAATGTTATCAGTTTGACTGATAAAATAAGCGGATGATTTAATTTCACTGTGAGTAAATTTATAATTGTACAGTATTTGCTCGCATAAGCAATTTTCTGTCTAAATTCTATAACTGGGCCTAATGAGAGGTGTTATGTTTTCGTACACGATTTGCGAGACACTCTTTAGGAACTGCTGATAAAGATGTAGGATTATTAGCAAAGTTATGGCTTCACGAATTGGAATAATTTTTCATCCGCTAACACAAACGTAACGGAATTTTGTAACCGGAAATTTTTCAGTTCAAAGTAACCAAACAAGTACAAAAAACAATATATTTTAACTAATACGAATTACCAAGCTGTGTTTCTTTTTGCTTTCATTCTTATTCATACACTTCCGTTTCCTTCACTAATATTACTTTCGCAGCAAACTTGATTGGCCTATGTTTCTAACAGCTCTGCCTGTTGGGGCAAGGAATACTTCCTAACCCAGTGTTCCAGACGTAGCTTCCTAGGTCCTTGCAAGCTTTTACGCTGGTCAAGTAATTCCCTGATCTATTAGGCCACTTCAATAGAATGCCGAGTTTAAAGGTGATGACCATAAATAACCTGTCGTACCTGTAATACTGCTGTCAATCAAAACCCTGTGTTTTAAGGAAAAATCTAACGTAACTTGACTCAAAGCAACTGGAACGTCTCTGGGGTGCCGTCTTTCAGGTTTAGAAGTTTCAAGATCACGTTTAGGGTCGGAGAATTACTCCAGTTGCTGAACGGACTGTGGGTACTGTTGTCATTTGTTTTAAAAGCCATTACTGCTTAACTTAGCATAATAATTTAATATAATGCAGGACCTTACTGCTCTGTACAATTTAAATATTCTCAGTATTGGAGACAGCTATGTTAATTATGTTTATCTAATTACTTTAGTGTGGTCAGCTAATGAACTGCGAGGTCTGTGGCGCTTTGTTACTTTATGAACTGCCACTGTTTGGTTCCCAGCAAATTTTGTGCATGTCATATTCCATAGTAGTTGCTTGGACTTAATTATTATTAAATTTATTATTATTATTAACTGATTATTTATTTTCTCTGTTTATACTGACTTTTATTTGCAAGGTTAAGTTACAACTGTATATTGATTGTGCTATAAAATATCCAGAAGAGAAAGAATTTTCTTTACCCTTTAAGTCTCTAAGATGTTGTACCAGCTAAACACTTGTATTTTCTTTTTCTTTCTTTCTTTTTTTTTTTTCGTTATCCACAAAACAAATGCCGGAGAAGAAATACAAGCTGTCCGCATAAACCTTTCTATAGCTTCTTACTGTACCATGCAGAGCGGTCGCATGCACCCTTGATGTGAAAAAGTGCGTATAAATTATGCACGTCATTTGCTGTCTGCCTAGGCCTATAGGCCCAGGTGTGAACGAAGTAAACAACTACATCACGTGATCATAATAGAAGTCTTTACAACATTTTCCCTCCTAAAACGAGGAAAAATTATGAGATAATGTTTTGTGTGTTATTCCTCAATTTGAATTCTTGAAAAAAAAAGTTGTTCGAATTCATGAAACCGATTATGATCGTTATTCCAACTAAGGTCACGATGGTGCACTATTTATTAGTTCCCTACAATCAGTACTAACAATAAACACGAACGACGCGCAACTTGCAAGGCGGGACTGACACCAGCAACACTTAGTTTTGGGTCTCAGAATTATGTACAGTAATGATTTAGGGGCGTGGTTTAAGGCGTAGTTCTGTGACGACTCGCATGCTGGGATTGCAGGTTCGAATTCCGCCGGGGGGCATAGACGTTTGTTTCTTATGACTTATGTTGTCAGGCAGAGGTCTCTAGGAAAGGCCGATACCTCGTGCAGAGGAGTCCTACTGATTGTGTCTGTCTGTGATCTCGAAACCTCAGCAGTGAAGTGGTCTAGCCTCTTGCGCCACAAGAGAAAAAGAGAAGAACCTTGGCTCATCAATGCAAAATCTGTTGAGGGAATATTCCTACATAATTTAAAATAACAATATGGTGGCCGTATGAAAATCGTCTTTGTCTTTCAGTTTAATGGCGGCGACAACTAATGAACCAATGGACCTAAACATACGAAATGTGGTACTGCATTAAAACAGACTTAGCAACATATTTTACATTAAGTACCCTTCGATAAGCGTACAGAAGAAAACAAACTAGATGCTACTGAATGGTTTATTGCACTTATAATCTGCTCACCATGTTTAGGGCACTTATATGCCCATCATCAGGAGTTCGAGACTATACATGTGTTATTACCACATACGGTGTGTGATGCCTTGGTTGCTGGTGGTCGGCTAACTGCCGACTGGTTTCATCCAAACCTGCATACTAGACGGTATCTACAGAGTGACACAAACCAGGTGTCGCATTGATACAATAATTCTCTTGATGATGGGCACATGTAGAGAATAGAAATAAACATAAGTGGAAAAAAAAACTGTGCGTCAAGTTGGTTATTTACAAGGGTCGGTAAAGAGTTACCAACGCAGCAGCACATCCCAATAGAGGGAAGACCTCACCCACACTATGGCGGAAACCTGAAATCTCGCAAAGCTGCAAGTCACATTAACGTAACAAAATGAAGCTGGCACATGGTGAACCCCACGAACATTCGACACCGTGAAATATACTGCGGCCACAAACAGAGACCGTCAGATTCTAGAGATAACAGCTATCGAATCTTTACACTCCGCCTACCGTTACATTCCCCTACGGCCTCCTCTCGTCTCTACCAACCAGCTAAAGGCGTTCTTAGCTAAGAAAGTTATTACGTGATTAAAAATACCATAATTATTCTTCGTAGAACTTCTACCAGACTGGAAGAGAATGCAGTAAAGTACGCTGAAGAGAGAGTAGTAAAATCTAGACTGCCGTGTTCAAAAGGATCCAGAGGACCTCTTTCCGTGGCCACATATTAGATCCCATGCATACAGACCACTTACATTTACAAGAGGTATTCGCTTAGCTGGAACGTATAAGCTTTGAGGTTTGACGTTAACGATGGAAAAGAAAACACTCTTCTTTCAAAAGTCTGCCTAAACAGTCTAATTATTAATGCTAGACATTCAAGCAACTCAAATTCAAGTTACATTTGTCGAACCACCTTTGAGTTAAAAGCCCGCAAAGCAATCAATTATTTACAAACCCGCTCCCTCTAAAGAAATCGCTGTAAATAAACGTGAAGCCAATTAAGTCAGAGTGTACACTCAAAATGCAATAGCAGGAAACCACTTGCGTTTAGTTTAATTACATAACAGTTTCAACTTATCCAGCGTTTCCACTGATCCACATGTACCGTTTTTTTTCTGGTTTATATCAACGGGAAAGTCTTAGTCGAATGTGTGGGTCTTCCCATGAGGCGCACCGACCAGTTTGTGTGTCTCGTATCTAGCTGCTTTATCACTCGTCCTTAATCTAATAAGTTTGGGCACTTTTTCCTCCTTACGCCCCTTGGATAGCTAACTCACGGGCTTTGCCTACACCCTACCAGGAAAAGTGATTGGAAAACTACGTAGATACGGAGTCCTACCACCAAAAGTCTTATTTTTCTAGTATATTATCTGGTTTCAGCAAGTTACTGAAGGAAATATTCAACTAGAAAACCACTCAATTCAAGAAGATATACCGGATAGGATAGAGTAATATTTTAATTGCACATTTAAGGTAAAATGAAATTTTTGTCAATAAATATAAAATCAATAACAGTAAATAAATGTTTCAAGTGTTGTTGCAAATATAAATATTCCAGTGCCAGGTATCCCGAATATTATTTCATGACATCCCTTTTCGATTTTATGGCCGACGAGATGAGAATAAGACATCCGATTCTTTCAAATACACGCCAGTTCTATAGGCCAATTAACACTCTGGAAATCCTACATATCTACCTTATATAGTAACGATGTTGGTGATGATTACCCGCGCAATTTGTGCTGGTGAACACTTGGGTTACGACACGGCTTGGATAATGATTCAGAGCATTACGTATACTCTGCCCAGAAACCGCGTGAAAATATGGTTTACTTATAGTAGCACCACTAGATGACAGCTGCGGCCATATGAATAGTTACCGCGTGTTCTCTGTGAGGTACGCACTGCGAAAGATGAAAAAGTTGAACAGAGGCCACAATTTTAATGGCGGCTGTTACTCACCTGATAGTCTTCTCTTGCTGTTTTGGGTTGTGTAGTAGTTGAATGTTCCGAAGCTTCCGGGACGAATACTGCCTACACCTTCATGGTGAATGAATGTGGTTCAGGTGTATGTTGATTTACTTGGGAAGAAATAATGTGTCCTTTATGTTAAACGCTGACGTGAATTTTGGCAAATCAGAGCTACAGGAGACAGAATGCAGCCTATACCGAGCCAATTTGTGTTGCAAGTTCCAATGACGGCCCTTTTTTGGGAAAAACGGTGGGAGACACGAAGGTGGGCAGACAGTAGTGTTGAACTTAGTCATGTGTTCTTGGTATCAAAGTGAGGCATTGTTGTGTCCGTGGGGCAGACGGCCTCCAGAAACACTACAGCTGAGGCAACGCCGCCCCACTCCAGTAAAAACACCACATAAATCAGTTCTTGACACACGTGAACATCTCTTTCCGACTCCCCGTTCTCGGAATCGTTATTTCCCACTGTCGTGATATAAAACCCAACACTCACATCCGTCCACCGGCACAACTCCCTTGGCCATTAAAAGGGCTGTTCTTGGAGCTTTCAACTGTCATCTGCTCCGTAATCTTTCTTCCCCTTTCTGTGACTCCGATGTGCCGAAATTTGGTCCATCTTCCCCATGTACCGTTAACCGCAACATTCCTTAACTCCCACCTGCCTCAGCATCCACCTGATTCACATTTAGCCACCTTTAAGTTGGAGAAATTGTGTTCTTCCGAAACGTCGGAACACTTAACGACTACATGGTGCTAAAAAGACAATAAGTCTAGCAGACGTTGCAATGTTGTTAGTACCGATGACTGAAAATATAAAAGGGAGGCTGACCGAAAGAGGAACGCTGTATATATGTATAACAACGGGTTCGGAATTCATTATTGGAACCGTTTCAAGGACATATTGGGGGAAATTCAGGTATTGTATACCAATGTCGTGCACAATTCTACATTTCATCGCGTACTGTGTTTCACAGGACGTGACTATCGCCCGGTGGTCATCATATAAAGCGTATGATGTTGGGCCGACACCTGACATTTTTTAGAATTACGAAAGTTCAAGACACAATTATGAATAATTCGTTTCTAAAGTCGTCATGAAAACTTTCAAGCATGAAATTTAACCCTACTGAGATTATTTCTGCACCACAGCTATCAAGACAGAACTACTATCCACTGATACAACTACTTCTAAGATCTGTTCCGCAAATCAGACCTGCTACATGCGTCTATTATGATGGCTGAATGAAATATATTCCGAGGTCACGGCTATGGGAAAAATTACGTTACTCTCACAGGCCAACGCCCGAGGTCTGACGCCGAAAAAAAGTCAATTTTATTATACGGACGGTAGAATTTATTAATTATTCAAGGCGCTCTGCCGTAAAATCGCTGCACAACTCCGTAATTTTATATAACGCAGAGATGGGCAGGCTAGTACAGAACTACCGCATAAAATTCACGAACAAACACGCGTCGTCATTTGGTACTTGGTGGGAAGTGGGTGACGACGACCGGGTAAAACGGTAATAAGAAAACTACGAACCGTGCAGAAAAAAAAAAGAAGACTGACCCGTCAATGGTTTTACACACCTTTTCCGCAAACACAAATCACTCTATCGCATGAGTTATTACTTTGCAGGTAAGAAAATCATTGCTGCCTTCTTGTTTACATAGATGGTGAACTAAAAATGCCTCTGTGAAGAAAATGCTTAATTTCGTTCGACTGCCATTCCATGTGCTGCTAATAGAAGTACTCATTTACTGTTATGCATGTCTCAAATATTTTTAGACCCACGCATGTAAGCATATGTGTATATGTACAGGTCTGTCGTGTTCCAACTTCTCTGAAATCCGTGTTAGTACGTTACTAGCAACACTTTATTCGAACCGTCGCGGGTTCAAAAGTGGTGCCGGATATAGTGTCTGATTGCTTTCGTGGTTTTACTCAGTACGTCAAGGTACGCAAAGAACGCTTCATCACAGGCACCCTCTAATTCATTACTCGCTACTTTTCCCACCACTGGACGTTATGCAGTCCGCTCTACCCAGATCGTATTGAAATTTTTTTTGTATTTATCTGAGAACAAACAGCGTCTTATGCCACTTACATCATAAACTGATTGGTTTTTATAACCGAGATGAAAAGTGTTTACTGCGCGGTACGGACAGGGGCTTTAAATGAAGCAGTCTGCGCTTCGTCTTTAAAAGGTTAAATAACTTACGAACGCCATTAAACCATAAATAAGTAAATAAATTCTTTCTTCTCTCTTAAACTTCTGCTTTCCAACTTCTTCTTTTACTTTTGGACACATATCGGAAATATAGATTTCGCTTCTGCTCTCTGGCCTTAGTGGAATACACGCAGTGAAGACAGAAGGATAACTGGTATATTCATTTGACGTTAAGGTGACCGTGTATCGTGATAAATTCTTATAATAAAACCAAATAGATGCACTAATTTTTCAAATTTATTTTTGGAATAAAATTCTACATGTTTCGGACAGTTCCTCTGTCCATCATCAGGAGTTTTCCACTGTACACACAGCATTGGTACATGTCAAACACTTTTGCTGACAGCTTGCGAGCAGGATCAGGACGATTCCGTTCTGATCCTGCTCGCAAGCTGTCAGCAAACCTCTATGATGTATGGCATTGCTGTGTGTACAGTGAAAAACTATTGATGATGGCCAGAGGAACTATCCGAAACATGTAGTATTTTATTCTAAAAATAAATTTGAGAAATTAGTTCATCTGCTTGATTTTATTATAAGAATAGCATATATTGAGTGCTGAGTAGTCATGGAAAATACAACAACGGATCCTCTTCGCATTGGTGTCGAGCAACGAATATTTAGTGCTTCTCAAAACCACATAGAGGCTCGTAGGTCTTCATGTAAATTACCCGATGTCTTTGCCTACTGTTGACAAAATCTGGATTTTCTCGACAGACTGTTACAAGCTTCCCAAACGTGAAATTCCATGAAAATTCTTCTAGGGGGAGCCGAGTTTGATACACGCCAACATACAGACGGACGGACAGGACTAAGCTAATTGGCGCTTCTCGCGAATATACAAAGCGCCTATAAAGGTTTGCTTAACACCTACTGGATGCCTGATGCACCAACAAGTTTAACATTCAACAACTGTACTCTCTGCTCACACTGTATTGATGTGTTTTGTATTTATCTGAGAACAAACAGCGAACTGTGCCACTTACAGCATAAACTGATTGGTTTTTATAACCGAGATGAAAAGTGTTTACAGCGCGGTACGGACTGGGCCTTTAACCTTTTGACGCCTAATGTCAACTATAGTAGTCGTACCGCACCGCTAACCTCTAAAGTTGCATTTTATATATTTATTCAACAAATATATGTACTGAATATTTTAAACATGGTATACACTCTCCGTTTTT
>Ga0123354_10001658_pt1 | contig 27755 bp, 15 predicted proteins | sample TergutLab28metaG_2_FD_97872 | JGI IMG/M metagenome (GOLD analysis project Ga0123354, IMG submission 97872) | Labiotermes labralis P4 segment gut microbial communities from Petit-Saut dam, French Guiana - Lab288 P4 | ecosystem: Host-associated > Arthropoda: Insects > Digestive system > Gut ... | reverse complement strand
CTTTTCAATAAAAAAATAACAGTGTTATGCAGCATCTACTAATCTGGTTTCAAGTAAATGGGTTATTGACACATACCAAGAAAACTACAGCAATGTCATTCCACACCTCGCAGAACAAAGGTGCTTTAAAATCTCAAATCATATCTGAAGGTATGGATATTAAGTATAAATATGAAACAAATTTTTGGGTTGACATCTGACTGAAGATATAAAGTGGGATGTTCATGTAAAACATTTAAGCTCTAATTGAATAGAAGCTATTATGTAATGTGAACCCTTAAATGTAAAACAAGTGTAAATATCTTAAAGAGTATGTATTTTGCAAACTTTAATTCGCATTTTAGGTATGGCATACTCTTTTGGGGAGGTGATTGGGAAAGTACAGTAATGTTTGAACTTCAAAAATAAGTTGTGTGATTAATCAGCAATGTAGGGAGAAATACATCATACAGGGTACTGTTTAAGACATTATACGTTTATATACTCCCATTGACATGTATGTACATAATGGAGATTGCATACTAAATAAAAATGAACATAAGCGAAATAGAGCAGAACTCAGTTAGGCATACTTATGATACACATCATAGGACCGATATTCTTAAAAAAAAATGTAACTAATATGGAGATAAAACTGTATACATTGCCAAATAATTTAAAAAATCTAGAGAAAATATAACTTTTTAAAAAGAAATTATAATTTTTCCTATTTCAATAGACCTTCTATTACATACACAAATATCTGTCGTATGAGTATTTATCTTGAAAAATGTAAGTGTACACAATGAGGACTCTTATTACAGAACAGGAACCTATGTAAATCCATAGAACTGGTAGCATGTTACAGTATTGTATAGCATATCCTGGTGACAAGAATGATTATTCATATGAATAGGTGTATTTAGGAATTGTTGATATGTCCTGCACATTTCTTGTCAAAAGGAGGAATAAAATCTAATCTAATCTAATCTAATCTAGTCACAGGTCAGTTTCAGCAAAAGACAAGGATGCAGTTGAGAATGTATTCCACATATTCTCACTTAGTCATGGCTGAAAATGGAATACCATTCATACTTGGGTAAAGAAAAAAGTAAACTGACACTGAACTGCATTAACAGAACACACACATTTACAGTTTTTCTTGATTTTGTAATCCATTCTCTTTCTTGCAGTAAAAACATACTGCAACAGAATATGAAGCATGAAAGCTCTATCATAACTCCTAAGGACAAGCTGTATGCATTATATATAACAAGAAAGTTAAAATTATTCAAGACAGTTCAAAAACTAAACAGATTCAGATTTTTCAAATACAAAATAAGAAGTAACTTTGTTGTACTCAAGAAGTCATTTTGTTTATCAAGTTTTAATTATACTATAATTTCTCATTTCAGATATGACAGCAATAAAAGCTACTGTATTTTTTACCAAAACTTGCAAACTTTTTAGTGTCTTCTGTAATGTATTTTTTTTTTTAGGTGCTTGAAAAACACAATGCTCTCGGGTTCAACCAGTCTCGGTGGCTTCTATATTACCAAAATAATATGGACATAGTTTTGGTCAACAGTTCAAGCACAGACAGACTTGCAAAGTGGACAATGGATAAAGGACTAGTTGTCAAACCCAACACTACACTAGCACCAACAAAGCGTTTCTTTAGAGTTGGAACTGCTGAGGTAACATATGTCATCACACACACACGAATGTACACAGAAGAAATAAAACTTTCATGTATGAAGTGCAGTAACATTCAGTGAAAAGCAATCTAATTGTGTGTGTCCCTTACAGTAACACAATCAAATGACAACCCTTGCCAATATAACTGCACAAAAATAACTATGTGTTCAATTGAAAACAGAACATATTTCACCAAGTCTTCCTTCTCCCCCCTGTCATGTAACCTACAACATTCATTCATCCTGACAACTTTCGCTAAGAATACTGAAGTTATCTCAATAAACATCACAACTAGCACTTTCACATATACTATTATTTATTATACAAATTACCTAGCATATTTAGTGTGTCACTGTTTCCTTTATTCCCATTTTTCTCATAGAGTCTTAATGTCACACAGCAGTTTTACCATACCTAGGGAGATTTCAAGAATGTAAAACCTGTTAGTGGCAAACTTGTGCTTTATATGTGGGTTACCTCACACACATCTAAATTTCCAAATCACAGCACCTGATATTTACGTAAATGTTATAATTCTTAGATATGCAAACAACTACTTATAATAAGGGCCATATATACCTGCCATTGTCACAATGTAGTTAGAGTACTCATGTCCATGTCCACAGTTGCTAATCAGTTGCAACATTACACTTCTTGTGCCCACTTATTCTTTTGAAGTAGAACTATGACAATAAAAATAACATGAAAAACATAAAATGATACCACTAAGAATTATGGCTAGTAGGTCACCAAGGTTTCTGTTCCATAGGTGTTCTTACTTTTAGCCTGATATTTTAGAGAGTAACTGTACCATTCTTTATCTTCAGGCCATCCCCTGGTCATATAAGAAGAGAAATCCATCAACTAATGAGATCATGACAGACTCTGGAGGAATGGCTTTGTGGGAGGGATACTGTATTGACCTCTTAAAGAAATTATCAGAACTCATGAATTTTGATTATGAGATTGTTCCACCAGCAAATGGAGAATTTGGTAAACGATATCCAAATGGAACATGGGATGGCATGGTTGGTGATCTAGCTATGGGAGTAAGTACCATTTTTGTGTACAATTCCAGTCTGTCAAAAGTGTAAAAACACTTCAACCATAAACTTAACTTAAAATCACAAAAGAAAATATTATGAATTGTTTAATGCTCGTACTTCACAATATTTTTAAACTGATGTTATTAAAACTTATATGAGACCTATACCCAGTACACATTTTTAAACAGGAATACAGCATACCTTGAGTTGTGTTAATTAGAGATGCTTATGCAATTACTATTTACATCTCCTTTATGTCTTCTAAGATGACAAGCATTCAGTTCTTCCATAAAAAGGGTAATTGAAATTTTAGTACCACACCTCAGTAACAAACAATAATGTAAAATATATTCATATCTGTAAAAACTGACAGTCTCATGGCAGTCTCCTGTGTAGTTTGGTAGATGAGCAGCAAAATTCAGAGGAACATAATGCCCCCACCTCCAGGGTAGAAGGAGGAGGAGGCAAAACATTCATCTGAGATGTTTAATCCAGTCTACAAAATCACACAATGTTGCATCCAAGAAATCCCTAAATGAAACTTTAGCAAAAGGAGTTTGTTTCCATGATTCTATGCGAATGGCAACAAAAATTACACAAATAATACATTAGCTCATCAATACAGGCTACAGCATGTTAAAATGTAACAGTGCAGGTGTGATGTCATTGATATGCTGTTACAATGCCAGAAGAATCTTCAGGCTTCAATCAGGTATCCATGTGTCACCACTTAATGCAGGAAGAAACATTTACTATACAAATTAAATTATTATAGCTACTAGCATGTATAACAAAATAATTGGCAGAACACTTTCATCATATAGACAGTCCCTGCTCTGACCATCTGGAAGAAAACCACATAGTCAGAGATGCACACAATAAGATGCAGACAACTCAACTGAGAATCATGTCACTTGCTCACCGTCATCACAGCAGGATCCCTTAACTATGTTACTGTAAACTAATATTAACATCATATTTTATTGATGGTAAAAGTAGAGGAAAAATAAGAAACTACATACATTTTTAAGTATGTTATTTAACAATGCTGCCAATTATTGTTTACATAGAATCAGTGACAGATGAAGGCAAATGGAACTGTGGAAATGATACTGACATAAGAAGCCTTAGTACTCAGATAAAAGTCTGGCCCACTGCTCATTTCCACCACAAATCCCAAGTAGATTGGCCAGTGAATGAACCATGGCCTCCACATTGACACACTAGTCAATAACTGTCTGGGCCACGCAAGTCATGGAATGGCTTGAAAAACTATTTGCCCACACACACACAGAGACATACAGAATGACAAGTGTTTGACAACAATCAGTCACACATAATTCATCATTACAGACAGCCTAAGATTTATCAGGTGTCATCTTGTCAGTGTCAACACAAAATACAGGCCCACAAGTTTAAAAGATGCTTTATAACATAACAGTATTCACAACCAAGTTTACTCTTCTCATTACGCAGTAATATGTAAGATAACTTAATATGTTTCATGCAAACACATCTTACTCCCATTCACAGTTCTGCCCTCATATGCCCACAGCCTTGGTTGTCTCATGTTTCTACTCTTATAATGAAGGTTTTGATCTTATGAATCTGTACCTAGAGAGTGTGACTTGAGCGTACAGCCAGTCAACTTTCAACCTGAACTGTCTGCATAATGAAATCCATGGTCATCCTTCAGCATTTTTATACTGTCTCCATTTCACCACATTCAACCGATCCCTGCTCCCAGCCAGGCTACATATCTGCACTGCAGTAGTTACACCCTTTCCCATACAATGTACTTTTACAACATATTACTACAAATCATACAGGAACAAATAACTGTGCTGGAGTAAAATGTATTTTCATACTCCCCATCAAATCCAGCTGCTAATACAGATCACCAGAATGTCATGCCAGACTCATGTTGGGTCTAGTAAACATAAAGCATGAACTCTGGGACTAACAACCCAGCACATAGCCAGATGGGTTCAGCCACATAGGCCTGCACATTCCACGAACTCCATACTCCAAACTATGACTCTTTCATAACCATTTGTTCTGACATTATAAATTAACCTAAAAAAGTACCTATCCATCACCCTTATGTCCTTGTTATTCAGATGTCATAAGTATTTTGTTGTACTAGACTCTGCTTTAAGATTACTGCCTCATAGTATGTGACGTTATGCAGCCCTTTCACAGGAACCTATGACCCTCATTTTCACAACCCTTAAGGTAGAGCACGTAATTCCTTCCAAAATGTCGGTACTGATCTACCAGCCTGCATCGCGTCACATTCCACCACCACCAGCACCTCATATCTCACATAGGCTTTTCTTCTTTGCATGCTATCAAGACGAAATAAAACATGCAGCCCAAACCATCTACATAAACATTCCTGCTACCTACACATCCAATGCGCAGAGTTCTAAATAGATTCCTCACAAACAATACTCACCTATTGTTTGTGAACAGCTGCTTAGAATTGTTTACTCATACACTACAACACATTGTCGGTGTTAGTATTTAGGTTAAAATAAAATAATATGTGTACATCAGGAAAAAATGCATCCCTTGATATATGCTAGTACAGCACACCAACCTATTCTCCAGGACCGTAGCTCACATTAAACACGTTTTATACAGACATATTTAAGTTAATTATCAGCTTTAAAACTGCTATAATTCTAATTTTAAAATATACATAAAAGAATAAGAACAAGAGGCAAATGACAAACTACTTTCAAACATGAAACCACACGTGTCACTTCGTACTTCCGTCAGTGGCTCAGCATAGGCAAAACTGACAAGTGTGCACCAAAAAGCAATGACTTTAGCTGAACAAAAATTCCCTTGTCTTTAATTTCTCCAATTATTAGCACTTTATCACGAAATACATTTAAAATTAAATTCAGAACAATATTACTACTGCCAAGGGGAGAGGGGAAATATTGTCGATATAGGGATCTGGACCTTGATTTCGGGCAGTAGCCAGACTTTTCTCCTGCCCAAAAAACAGTTAGACTGGCTCCAAAACCCACCCCTGCCTCTATGTCAACAGGCAGTTCTTTCTGGGGGATAAAATGGCCGAGGTATGAAGCTGACAAACTATTTCTCTCTAGTACTTCTACTCTCTTCCACACATCTTACACCTGCACTACTTTTCTCTTTATTCTGTTGCCATTTCTTTCAAATTTGTGAGTCTCAATTGTTGATATGTAACTTCTGAAGAATGAATCCTGTAAAATGACTCACATTTATAGCCATAATTTCATTGCCTGTGAGGATTGTGGCCTGGACATGGTACACCTGCACTAATACCTACACCCATAACCATGACATGTATGAAAAAAGAAGTTATGTTTGGACAAATATGTTTGCAGGAAACAGACATGGTAATTGCTCCACTTACCATGACATCAGAGAGAGAGGAGGTGATTGACTTTGTGGCACCTTACTTTGATCAGTCTGGAATATCCATTGGTGGGTACCTATTGCATATATTGTCATAATTTTACAATTTGTTAACTGGATCTCAAACAAACACAAGTCTGAAGAATCGATTTTAACATTCCCTTGTACATATCTTCACAGTTGATACCATATAATCAGTTTAATGCCACATACTCTAATACATGCTGATAACAATAGATTCCCTTGATTAACGGTTGCTAATTTTTTATATGTGATGTTACATTTAGCCACAAATTTATTTTTATGCTTCACAAATGTTGCTACACAAGATTGTAGAATAAATACCAAGACTGAAAACTTTACACACACACACACACACACACCTACTTATGGTGCTTGAATATTATTACTCTTCACAAAATTCTCCTTCAGCATAAAAACAAACACTGACATTTTTTTGCCACTCCTGTTAGTGCTGGTGGCAACCCTGAAACTCAATACTTGCACTGCCATGCACTGCTGTACTGCATTATAGTTACCACATTTTTCTCAAGGTTTCCTTAAGTGTAAAAAATAGTAAAGTGTCACTGGAAATCACAATGAGTGGGTATGGAGACCGGCTTGTCTAATAATGTATTTAGCTTAAAACTACTGCATAAGCTTCAGTGAGTGAGCAAGGGGACTGTCATCACCACTAGCTAAAATCTCACTGCAGTCATTCACAATACTCTGCATTCCTTTGTGATGACAGCTGCTCATTCTTAGGTTGGCAGCTGCAGATCTACATTTCATGGCCTTGTAATATCTTAAATAAATTTTCATCACTTTCTGCATATTCAAGCAAATCAGACACCATAGACAAGTGATTTTCTTTCTGTTCCTGTAAAAGCAATCAAGGAATGATATTGGCTGACACATATATCATTCTAAAACCTTCACTTAAAATGGTCTGACCTTAACTACAAGAAATTTTAACCTCTTTGCAGTTTCTTGTACAGTGGATTACTTGTTATTTTGTACTAATTTGCACATATGAGCTACCAATTTATTATTTCTACTGATCAAATGGCAACCTTCCTGTGAACAGATATTCATTTGTTTTTAAAGAAATGGAAGGACTCAAATCATATTTGAATGACTGCTGTATCAACTGAAAAATTCCAGTTGTTATCATTTCTGATTTTCTCAAAAACTGTAACACAAATGCACTGTTCTATGCACTTGGACACTGCTGAACTGGCATGGTATAAACACACCACAACTTCAAACACAACAATCAAATGAGCTGTGAATGCATCTGGACAATACGTATCAGCTGACACTTATCACAGCCATGTCCTTCCACAATTTATTTATCTGAGACATAAAATCCATCTTGAAACTTTCCCGTATTACCTCACAGCTCTAACATACAATCATAAATCATAAAATCGTACGCAGAAAAGCTATAGGAAAATGTACCTTAGGTGTTGTATCAACATTTTCACAGCTCATCGAATAACTGTAATGCTATTTCTAATAGCAGTCTCTCTTAATTATCTACACAATGAATAGAGTACTAACATTTTAAAAGTGTTTCTTTGGTGCAAAGTACTGTTCTTGTATAATGTTTGTTGGCAGTAATACGGAAGCCTGTTCGCAAGACATCACTCTTCAAATTCATGACAGTGCTGCGATTAGAAGTGTGGCTAAGTATTGTAGGTGCTCTGACAGTGACTGGCATCATGATCTGGATCCTTGACAAGTACTCACCATACAGTGCCCAGAACAACAAGAGTCTTTATCCTTATCCATGCAGGTATAACACATGACCTTTATTTAGTACAATTAAGAAAAATTGGTGATGTTCTTGCTGTAAATAAAAACTGAAATCTATTACATCTGAGACCATGGCTGAAATCAAATACTCTTTATAACTCACAGTCTAAAACAGGTGAAAATTATGCAGAATTTTGCAGCATAATTCAATCCCAACATATTGGTGAATTATTAACAGTTAACTTCCACCCTCAAAAGGTTACATGCAAAAATATCAAGTTTATGGAATATGTTGTTAACTTTTTCTCACAACAGACTTCAGAGTTAAGGCAGTAAAGAATGTATTGAGAATCCAAATGAGAATTTTTATACCGAAAACCATCACTGAGATCTATCCTGTAGCATACTAATGTTGAAAATAATCAGCAAACCAAACACTGTGATGTGACGAACATGTTACCATATTCTAAGACGATTCTGTTCATGGAAATGTCTCACAAAGTAAATTTTCTTTTGCAAGCTACTTAGGATGGAAAAAATGTTTGCCATCTATGCATTGCAATAAAGACATTACTGGGACACCTTGGTACAGCGTAGGATGATAGCTTGCATTTGTACCCTCTTCAAAGCATACTCTGGAGAACAGGCATGGAAAGCTATAGGGGGCAGGTTACCAAGATCATGTAACCTCAGCAAGAATGATCATGATCGTAAAATTAGGGTCAGGAAATGAACAGATATCGGTAAATACTCCTTTGTAAATAGGACAATCAAACTGTGGAACCAACTGCCTGCAGAGGTCCTAGCGACTTTCCCCTGTAAATCGCATATTTTTAGAAAGAGGGTTAGGAAAGTAAATATAAGTGACGAGAAGTAATGGGTGTTGGAAGCGTGGTAATAAAACGTCAAAAATGGTGGGAAGTGACAAATGGGGAGTGAAGTGGAGTGCAGTGAAGTGAAGATCTCTGGTGAAATGTATACATTATCATTGATTTATAGTTATGTAGCTATATGTAGGTTCTGTGTAATACATTGTGTCATTATTATTTGCTTCCCTTTGTTATTTTCTAATTACTCGACTTTTGTTTTTAATATTCTTTTTAAATTGGTTTTCTTGTTTTGTATATTTGTTTTCTTTTTGTGTATTCTGTATTTTTATTGTTTTGTGTATTATTGCTCCTTTTCTATAAACAGCTGTTCCTTTACTATTTTTGTACTAGTTTACCGAACACTGCCACCGGGTGGAGAACAATTGCAGTAAATAAATATTAGATCATATTACATGTTTAACAGCATGTGGAGTCATCAACTATTCACAATACTGAGACAAAAGCAGATGATTTACAGTAAACAGCAACAATCTGTACAATTATCTCACATCATCAATGCTTTATGAACAACATAAAATCCTCCACCTAATTTCTTATGCCTTTCAAATTATACTCATAAAACACACTGCTAGTATTTAATTAATACTCACTCTGAAAGCCACCAACATTACTGTTCATAGTTTAACTGTCTGCTGTATTTATTACAGAGAATTCACCCTGAAGGAAAGTTTCTGGTTTGCCCTAACTTCCTTTACGCCACAAGGTGGCGGTGAAGCTCCAAAAGCTCTGTCTGGACGCACGCTTGTAGCAGCCTACTGGTTATTTGTAGTTCTCATGCTTGCTACATTCACTGCAAACTTAGCTGCTTTCCTGACAGTGGAAAGAATGAAGGTAAATCCATAAATGAAGTACATAAAATTACATGAGGCCTGCAGCAATTAAAACACTATTATATTAATAATACATTTATCTTAAAGAACTCCTGTACATACTATTCCACACATAAATAACCAAACACTTTATTTTATGTAAAGGGAAGATAGTTAATTTATAGAAACATATTCTATAGTGCCATAAACAGTGGAGTTCAACTTCAGTGCATACTACTGCATTGTATTGCTTGGTTGGTAGATGTGTGTTTCCATGCTTCCTGGTTTTCTTGTAATTAGGTTCTAGATATTAAAAATAAATATTAATTAAATTTCCTGTACAGACATAGAGTACCTATGATGTGTTTTCAATAAATACTAGACGTTGATAAGTTAATATCAAATTTTTAGCCTTATAAGTACAGAAAGAATATCACAATATTTACAGCATAATCTTATAAACTAGTTTCACCACTAACTTCCAGTTATACCTCTTTAAGAGTAGACAACTGTCTGCCCATTACATAGCATCATTATTTTATCTGACAACTATCAGATGCCACTTCCTTCTGGCTCATTTGTTGTGCCACTGTAGCCAACTCAGACAATTACTCACAAGTGGCACAGTAGTGGCAGAAGTGGCAAATGATATTTGTCATATAAAATAAGTGCTTCATACAAATGGCTTCATTTTAAACATTCCTTAACATTGCATACTGATATGTTCTTACAGCAGAACCATGTTTCATCTGTATTATTTTCCGTGCTTCATGCTAAGATACTAATTACTCATATTTGAACAAAGTGCTTAACCCTGTGCTATGATAAGTTACATGTTTACTGAGACCAGTACACTCTTAACAAATCTTTCTTTTATATTTTCTGGAAAATTATTGTGTGTAATTTAGTTTAGTAATTTGAAGAGACAAACTTGAAAACCAACTTTCCACATATTTCAAAGAATTTTAACTTCTATTCAGCAGAACTCTACTAGTATCTTACTTCCTTCTAAATAAATCTCAAATGCAGTATGTTATGTGAGTTGTTCAGATGGAATATTCAATAAGAGTGTCTTATTCAAATGTCATATTTTAAAACTGCACTACCCTAATTTTGAGAACATAAGCATCATACAAAATAAGAACAAATTTATTGAAAGAGGGCAAACCCTGTGTTAATTGGAAGGTAGTCCCAATAAAGGAAGGCTGGAATGAACTCATTCTTCAGCAACTTCCAAATTCTGTTAAATGCACTTATTTGAAGTCAGGGCATGGAAGCTTATTCATGTGTTTATATATAATTAACACACATTTTACAACTTCTAAACATTACTGTCTTTATGTTATTCATCCCATTAACTTCTCAAATTGCAGTCACCTGTTGCATCACTGGAGCAGCTGGCAAGGCAGTCACGTATCAACTATACCGTGGTCAATAATTCTGATACCCATGAGTATTTTCAGAATATGAAAAACGCTGAAGATGTATTATACAAGTAAGTCAGCAACAGTATGATTTTTAACATATCACATAACCCATCACGTGGACAAATACAAACCTATAACTCCACGGATTCAAAGAAATAACACAGACAAAAATATTATTCTCAGGAGTAAATGGATCATTCTCAGGGATGGCTCATTCACAAGGGCTGCAGGGCTGCATACCCCCAGAAATTCTGAGAAAAATTAAATACCTGAATAGAAGGTTTTAGTATGAGATAGATTTCTTTAAAATAGTATGAATGATACCATTTCCAATTCAAACACTTGCAAAGGACTCTACATGCTGCAAAGGTCTGCTAGGCTGTGCCCCATCCAGCCCTTCTGCACTGACTTCAACACCACTAGTGCGAATGGTGGAGAGACTCACTGAGCTAGGCCCGTGGGTGGGCTGAAATCAGTGCCACCTGAGTTCAGCCTAGATGGCGTTTCAAGGAGGACTTCATGTAGGGCTATCTGCTTATCTTTCCAAACATTTCATACACTGGCATTTTGATAACCATTTTTACCTAGCTGTTTCAAAGCCATGTTTGTGAAGATTTTAATATTAGTATGCAACAGTAAGATAAACATGTACAAGAACAGTGCAATGTATTTACAGAGCATCAATTTTTTTGCAACTAAATTTCGTCAAGAAGACTAAGATTAAGAATTTGTCGTGTAACACCTAACTTAGTAGTTGCTCAGTCATCATCACACAGAAAACATACATACTTACTTATGCCATGGAGCAGAGTCCTTCCTGAGAGGCTATCCATCTTTCAGCTAGTCAAGAAATTCCCCACACTGTATGGAACCTGAAGGTTCATTACTGCATTAAGTGCCCACTACCTGTCCCTATCCTGAGCCAGCTTGATCCAGTCCAAGCCCCCACATCCCATTTCTTGAAGACCCATCTTAATATTATCCTCCCATCTACGCCTGGGTCTTCCCGGTGGTCTCTTTCCTTCATGTTTCCCCACCAAAACCCTGCATACACCTCTCCCCTCTCCCATATGTGCCACATGCCCCGCCCATCTCATTCTTCTCGATTTTATCATCTGAAAAATATTTGGTAAGGAGTATGGAAACAAACATATGTGAGAAAATTTAACCCTGCTATACATTCTAATATATGGTTGAGGTGCTGTGCAGAAAGAACCATTGTATTATGTCAACCTGATCAATCACATAATAATATTAGCCCCAGCCCTACCATATGAGAGTCTCACAAGCCACCACTTGTCATTCTGTCACAAAAAATGGAATTTCTCATCCTTGCCAGTCAAGAAATAACAAGTACACACACTTTTCATTGTTTGTGCACTTTTGGGTTCTGAAGAATAAGAAATCATGGGCTTAGTACTGAATAAAATGTTATCATGAAGTACTTCATGAAGTTAGTATCTGGTACCTGTATTTGCAAGTTCTTCCCTTTAATTGTGCTGTCAAAGGCAAATCAGCATAAAACCTTAAATAATGGATGGTGCTGTGTTTTGCCACTTCTCCAGCTGACACACAAACTGCATTGGTACTGTTGATAATATGAAACAAAGAAACGTTTGGTTATTAAAGTATCCAGTGCCAAGATGTTTATTCTCAATATTATGCAAATATAATAGCCTCTCACTGGTATCCATAATTGATTCAGTAGGAAGAACACATGCAGTTCACTTCACTAGACAAGATATTGGGAAGAAATTTTAAGAATTACTTACTTCACTATTTGAACTGAACAAGCTATGACATGTCCATGTACAGTTTATCACCTGCTTAAATAAAACTATCAATATTGCACATACCTTCTTTATTTTTCATGGATACACAATTTTCTTTTAAAGTTTTAACATATATAAAAAAACACTTAACTGTGTCACAGACAAACCATCATCAGCAAAGGCAAATAGTATGTTTAGGGAACAGATAAACAGAAAAATTGGGCACATTGAAACAAACACATAATGATAAAACCACCCAAAAAGTGCACAAGAAGGTAGGGTATAGACACATATCATTCGCTGAATGCAATAGTGGCACAATCCAAAAATTTCCAACTTGGAATTAATACTACAATTGACCTCAAAAATATAACAACTACATTCAACAATAATTGCATCTAGCAGGGTATGTTCTGATGAAGAAGTGTGCCAGTATTGTTGGATGTTGTTATATTTTTCAGTTCAATTGTAGTATTACGTCCAAATGGCGATTTTTTATTTGTGCCAGTATTGCATTCAGTGAGCGATAGGTACACATGAAGCATACAATCAAAGATACACTTAATAAGGACAATGATGAATTTCTTACACATTTCCATAGCAGTACAGACAAATGAAAGAATTTCAGTGAGGTAATTAACATTCAAAGAGCTAAAGAATATACAATTCCTTTAATCTGGCATCTGATAATCTGGCAGTTGAGTAGTCCCAAGACCAGAAGTTTTGCTTTTTACCAGATAAAAGCTTCATGAAGCAGGTAGATCTCTGGGGCATGTTCAAAAAGGCCTCCAATAGTGTCTGTACATGAACTGCTGTGGTATCTCCTGACTCCTTATCTCCTATTCCATCAACTTCTTCAGCTACGAAGAGAACACATGAGAGGGCCCTCATGATCCTGAAACAGACAGAAGGAGATATCCAAATGGAATCCTCTCATTAGTTGTTCAGGCCACATATAGGACTGGTAACAAAACTACATGTAAGAACTTGGGTCAGTATAGGTGGTCTGTTATCTGGCATATACAACTATCCAGCAGCTGTGAAGCCCCAAGTGTGCCAGAACAGTTAGCCTGAAATACACAAAGCTAAATTACTAGAACTCATACTACAAATTAAGGACACTCACAAGTGTCACTGAAAAATTAAAGCATGATACCTCAGCAGTTACTCATTTACTTGCAGCTGAATTAATCCAATTATATAGCACCACACTGCAACCAGGTTTATGATCTTAAAGCTCTATTTGAAAGAAATAAGAATTTCCACAGCAATGGAAATAATCTACCATCATTTCTATTTATAAAATGGAAGAAGTCACTGACTTCTAAGGAATTATTTCTTACTGATGGAGCTCAAAACTTACCAACATTTCAGTATAAATAAACCAGTTTGTTTGCTAGGAAGTGGTTGTGTACCAACTTAGGTATCCATCCTAGCAGCTGCATCAAAGGAAATGGGGGAAACAAAGGAAACCTTCACCTAAGATAGCCACTGTCCTGATCAATATTTGAAATAGGCATCCCCATATTAAGTGTAGAGTGTTAATGTTACCCTGAACCATTCACAGTAACTCATTTGGCTCCCTTTCCGCATTTCTCATCCACTAAACAGAAATGCAACAAACATTTTCCCTTCATTACATCACACATCACAACTTACAGATTAATGGACCAGCGTACAAATTTTCCAAAAATCAAAACTTTATGTTTCAGAAAGTTTACATGAAGCAAGTTCAATGGCAAGGATCAACAAGTGCTTCCGTAGCTTAAAGTGTTAACCAGTCTGTAAACAATTATGTATTTGTATTTTATAGTGTTTGGAAGGATATAACTTTGAACAGCTCAAGTGACCAGTCCAAGTTCAGAGTGTGGGATTATCCTATCAAGGAGCAATATGGACACATCCTGCAGGCCATAATTCAAACAGGACCAGTTGACAATGAAACTGTAGGCTTTCAGAAGGTACTGTGAAAGCACTCTTGTTCATTCCAAAGCTCTGAGAATTTCTTAAAAAATGTGTTGCAACACTTAACTTTTGTCACAGCAGAATACACTCAAATATCTCCTAGAATGCTTAAAATACTGCAATATAACTTCTTACACACAGGGGGCATTAGGATAGAGTGTATTCACACAGCCCAGCTACATGTAAATCTTCACCTGAGATAGAAAACAAATGTTGCATGATATCTGTAAAGAATAGAAATATTTCATAATTTTGATAAACATAAGATCCTACGATATGAGGTTGTTGCAAATACAAGTTTTCTGGCACATTAGACCATGTTAAATGGTAAATACTGATATTCTGAAGGATCATCCAAGCTGATCTGCTTCATCCTGAAGATGAAGGCACTACGGTCTTTCAAAATGTTGGTGACCCTTCACCAGTTGACCCAGCATATAAAATATTCAACATTGCACCACACAATAATTTCCATTTTTCACAAAACCTCATCATTCCATCTACCACCTTCCATTATGCTACCATCCACCATAATGAAGTTCACAAATTACACACCATATGTTTGCCTTTAAAGTAATGCATTAGGTTTCCAGCTTAAGGACCAAAACAAATCAGAACTGTGTTAGTGAAACAATGCAGTAGATTGAAAAGCATCAATGAACATGATCTGTAAATAAAATCTACTATATCCAGGGAAAGTATCATTTTACATTCCTGTTATATAACAAAGAGTATGTGTCTTTTAGATTAATTAAAAGTGATCAATAAATTCTGTCTTATTTAGGTAATTGATCAGGAAGAAGGAAAATTTGCATTTATTCACGATGCCGCACAGATTCGATATGAAGTATCACGTAATTGCAATCTCACTGAAGTTGGCGAGATGTTTGCTGAGCAGCCTTACGCTATAGCTGTTCAGCAGGGCAGTCATCTGCAGGAGGAGATAAGCAGGAAGTGAGTACATATCTCCAGGCAATAAAATAAAAATGTACACATTTTGCTCTCGCTAATACTATAAAAATTCAGGACATGTCTTGTGGGATATGGTGCCCTGTCGTTAGTAGACAGGTACAAACAATCTATACAAACTTGCTGCCTCCATCTTCAGTTCAGTGAAAACTTCGTGGTTAATATAAAAACACAAATATTTTCATCCACAGCCTTATCATCTCTAATAGTCTTGTCAAATTTAGAAAATTCAAAGAGCACCCATGTGTTGTTAATATCCTTCAAACTGAAAATGCAGATGCATGATGTTAAAATACAAAGCAGCTGCTAATAAAATAATTTTGTTATGATGGTGACTTAGTAATATTTCATAATTCTTTATAGGTAGCAGTACTATGAAAATATGACTGTTTTGAGAAGCAGCATGACTGAAATTAGAAGTTAACATAATCTGACATTGTTTTGTAGTACCTCCAATCAAAGTTTCAAAAAATATATACACATAGAAAATCCATAGAGTCTAACCATGCATCACACTCTGTATTTTCGTAACTAAAAGGGCTATTGATAGCAGAAAAGTTTACATATGAAACTTGTTTTAGGAAGGAAAACTCAGTGAAGTTGCTAATTTTGCTGTTATATGCAGAGTTTAGGGTCAAGTCAATTTTTTTTTCCTATGATGTTATGCAGTTCCTGTCATGTAGTGAAAATACAAAGTAGCACTGCTGAAGACCCACTGCTCAAGGCAGAACCAAACTAGTGTCAATTCTAGTATACGGGAAAAAACAGCACAGACAGTTGCTCAAAATTTGAGGCATACTCCAATTTCAAATAAAGTGCCACTGCAAGGAAGTGAGAAAAATGCTGTGCAGCATAGGTTTTTCTAATATGCACACACGTGGTAGATCATGATAAACAACTACCAGGATGCTTTACTGAAACATCAAGGACAGCACACAAATCCAGGACTGACAGAGAACCTGTGGAATGTAAACCAATCCATCTCAAGCCAAATTTGTAGGTTTTGCTAATTAGATTAGCCTAACCTTACTAGAAGTCCCTTGAAATAATTTTGCCATATGGAGCCCATCACTATGTTCTTGAAGAGCATTTTAGATTACACTGCAAATGCTTCAACATATAAGTGAATGAACTTGACAGACTGAGACTACATGAACTCTGACTGTTAGTTCCTAAACTTTCAGACCTGTGAGTTGGTGCCCTTATGCACACATCATTCTACCTCATGCTACCTCATCTTTATAATGTGTGATACTGTTGAAGTTGTACCTTATAAAAAAGATTTTTAATTTATCATGTTCTTACCTTTTTATCAGAATTTTGGATCTTCAGAAGGATCGTTATTTTGAAACTTTATCTGGAAAGTATTGGAACTCATCAGCAAAGGGTGACTGTCCCAACAATGATGACAGTGAGGGTATTACACTTGAAAGTTTGGGTGAGTGTTGCAAAATTTTTTGTTGTATTGTTATGAAAATTAATTACAGAAGGCTTAAGAAGGTTATGTTTGAAAGACTAGTAATTATATAAATAATACTGCCACAACAAAAGACATGTTCTTAAAATTGTACACCTTAGTTACTAAACAATTAAATTTTTTTTGTTCTTCCACTCTCACGGCTATGGTACTTCAGTCAGTACACTTACGGGCTGAACAACTAGAGAATCAGGATTTCATTCCTGGCAGGGGCATAGATTACCTCTTTGCCACCACATCCAGACTGGTTCTGGGAACCACCCAGCCCCTATTGCCACAGTTAGATTGGCCTGGTTGCAATCACAGCATACTGCACACCAACCTTAATCATGTAATGGCACATGGTGAATTAACATGTTATTTTCTGTTATTCTGAGAGTCTGCATATCCATTAGAATGAAACCAAGCTTGGTTGCCAAAAAAGAATGAGGGTGGAGTCTATCTGTCCATCATGCACCATATGACGGTACCACGCAACTCCATTCTTACCACAATCTGTAGTTACTGCATAGTCTTATGAACCACATTTGTCTTGTATGGATGTAAATGGAGATTTTTGTTGCAGTTCATGCTATTGATGCAGATATGGCCATTTGCTGTGTAAAATGAACCAAAGATTTTCTTGCAGATGCCTCCAAATGAGCATCTATTTTGCCCAGTTTTATCTCAGCATGTTCCTTCTGTGTTCTCTTTGAATATAGAATGGAAACTGTAGCTCTAAAAACCTTCTCACATATCTTAAGATTGTTTTCATTTTTGGGCCACATGCATAGGAAACTTCTGACTGAATATATGCCATCTCTTGTAAAATTAGTATTTAGCATACACATTATAGAGAGAAACATACTGAAGACCAATTTCATGACTACAGGCATAACAACCTCTGTGACAGATATGGTGCTAGTGGCTCACTGCCTCAATCATGTTCCAGGAAGTAACAAAGATACAGGCATTTAGGTTATCATCACATTTTCTGCCCAGTCCAATAAATGGGGTTCAACACATAATTCACAAGAGAACTTACCTTCCTCCATGTAAGAATGAGTTATAATATTGTAATAATATTCACTCAAAATATACAATATGCATTAGAATCCCAACATAAGGTTTCTCAGTAAAGATTTTCCTGCATTTTAGGTTCATTTGTTATTGTCCCTGCCACAAGCCCATATGAATAATGTATAACATTTATAGATTTTAAATTTTTCTGACATATAAGATACAAAAATTTGGTCCATAATCTGTTTTCGAGCCACAATTTTTGGTCTGTGTTGACAACGTTGGACTATGGTTTGTCAATAATGCCATGATTATGCATAATGGAAGTAAACTGACATCAGAAACAATACCAAACTCACACACTAGAATTGTTGCAAGTGTCAAGAGTCACGATGCATGTGAATGGTACAAATGTATATGGCAGAAGCCATGTACATATGAGCATGTTTCTAACTCAACACTGCTGTTGGTTGATAATAAATTGTAGCTGTACACTATCTCATAATTGGTCATCATACACCACAATGACAGAAGAATGGACTCACAGAAAGTCATGTGCAGCAAAACCCAATTTTAGTAAATTTTTCAAGCTTTTCTCATCTCCCACAAAATAAATATAAATATAAAATACACCAAAGAAAACCGCCATACATTTAAATGTTCAGTGAATATAATACTTTTTTTATGCCAAAGCAGTTATTTTCACTTCAATTCTAACACAGTCTCCACTTAATATTTTTCTATACTGAAGATACAAAGAGCTCATCCTATAGACAAATCTTAGATAGGAGTTCTACTGTACTTAAAACTTCAAGTCTGGTATCTAGATCACAGTTATAACTGTGTTCACTTTCAAGTTTTATGTGCTCACCATTTGTTAAGCATTTGGATTTAAACCAAAATCTGAATGCTCTTGGTGTGATATCTACTGTGTAAATACTGTATGTCTATCGAAGTTTCGTTCTGATTTTTTCCAGGAGGGGTGTTCATTGCAACATTGTTTGGGTTAGCTTTAGCTATGATAACTCTAGCTGGAGAAATATTCTACTACAAAAGGAAAAAGATGACAAAAATATCAGCACCACAACCCATAAATCACCCACCCAAGAAACAGATAACCATCGGCAAAGAGTTCCGCCCTGTTATGGATAAAACAATGCCACGAGTATCTTATATATCAGTTTTCCCTCGAAATCAACTCTATTAATGAATTTCAATTTTTGACATGAGTGAACAGTTTTCAAGAAAACTAACATCTGATGAAAAGATAGTATTCATTCTGTGTTGTTGTAAGTCAATGAACAGAGTCCATAATTTTTTCACAAAAGACCTCATGGAGCTCCAGCCATTTTTCATGACAAAACTATTACAAAAACATTAATATCTGTATGTTCCTTCTCAATGGGAATTGTTAATGTACAACAGGAAGGTGGCACACTGTGCTGTTAGTGGGTTTTTTTTGATAGCATAGACAGGGAATCTTACAGAAACAACTGTACCTCAATTACTATAATTTATCATTTACTCAGGACATGCACTAACTTATCCTTGCACTTAGATACTATATACTGTTAGGGTCCACATGACTTATGCAGTAAAATAATATAAATGACTGTAAGATATTAGTACTGCATCACTTACATTGAGTTACCAAATGTGCATATCGAATGTATGAGAAATAAATAAATAAAATAAATAAATACATATACCAAGGTATCAGAGGCACAAGTAACACAAATAAGAAACTAACATCAGAATGAAATATCCGAATCCGACATCACAAAACAGCAACAAAACATACAAATGTACACAAACCTTAAATTACTTTGTGGATTACACAATAACTATACAAAAAAACTTATTAAAGTGTTTACTTCTAGCTGCACTGGTTTCTGTCAGACACCCTCGGATCCTAAAACTTCCTGCATATGAAGTCCTTTGCTGTATTACTGATTTAATTCTCAGTGACTGACACTGTCAGTCTGGTCAAATATTAATCTGACATTGCTACATGCACATATAATTTTATCAGTAGTAAAAATTTGTTCTCCACAGAAATAACAGCATCCACATGAAATATTCTTAGAGCAGTGTTTGCATCAGCCATCACTGTATCCAATACCAAAATTTACGTCCCCTGTTGTGTCTAACATATTAATTGGAGTGCTGTTCTATCTTGCTGTATAGGGCAATTCAGGTCTTCCTAGTTTGTTCATTTTTTTTTAAAAAGTTCTTTCTAAAATTCAATTTTGGTCCCATTCATGACAGTTCTATCCTACAGTGCCTCTGCTGTTGACCAGCTCCAGCATGCTGAGTTAGGTTCCTCACGCTATCTTTCCTGCGCGTTCCACGTGTGGGTCTGTCTGCAGTGTTGAAACTCGGTGTTTCCCCGTCTAAATAAATGCCTCATTGTGCCGCTCTTGCAACTCCACCTGATTCACGGTTATGGCAATTTTAAGGGCTTCATCCATAGATTTTGGAATGGCATACCTCACTTGCCTCCCACGGGTGCCCACTAAACCTGACGTAAAGCTCGCTAGTAACATTCTCTCTGCCTGTTCGTAGTAAAGTTTCTGCATCCTTGGATCCTCAACTTGCGGTACGGTCTTCTGTGCCAAGCTCCTACACTGATCAGCAAATTCCTGTGAGGACTCGTCTTTTTTCTGTCTAGCCATCTGGAGCTGTGTGAGATGATAATGGTCCATACCTACATCACTGAAACAATTTAGAAAAGCATCCTTAAATGCGGTCCACGTTATTTTCCGATCATGTAACTCTAGGGTTCCATTATAAAACACTCTAGCGGCATCTATTAGTTTCAAAACCACTAATTGAATCATTTCTGCATCCGCCTGCTTCCCGACATGTGCCGTGCCTTCTATAACTCCAAAAAATTCGTGCAAGGGAACCGCCTTGTCTGTGTCTGCCCATTTCGGTATTAGCGACAACAGTGACAAATCGTCGGTGACAGAGGGTCTCATCTGAAGTTGCGCCTGCAAAATCTGCACTTCTAGCTGCAGCCTAGGCATCTGCTGAGCTACTGCCTCCCCCATTTCAAAGAAATCTGCGTAGCCTGCTTTTCTGTGCTGTTATATAAATGTAAATTCAAGCAGTTTACCTCTCACTAATTTTTCTCTTTGCGTTAATTTAGCTAGGGATCCCACCGCTGTATACAAATGTATGTAGTGGCCGGTAGAGGTTGGCCACTTGAATTTTAGGGGTAGTGGGTGTCCTAAATTCAGGTGGGAGGTTGTAAGGGTTCGCTGCCACCAAGTATTACTTATCCCTAGCAGGTCACACGCACAGACTATGCAAATACCACAAAAAGGGGGAGGGGGACAATACCAGCTAGTTAAAAATGTGCTGCTCTAATCACAATACATAATTCACATCTACTATGCAATTTAATAGTGGGCCGGGTCGCGTAGTCAGTATAGTGACTGACTACAGGCTGGACGGTCGGGGGATGGATTCCCGGTGGGGGACGAGATTTTCCGCATCTGTCCAGACCGGCCCTGAGGCCCACCCAGCCGCCTGTACGATGGGTACCGGGTATTTCCCGGGAGTAAAGAGCGGCCGGAGCGTGACGCTGACCCCTCACCCCCTCTAGTGCCGTGGTCAAGAAAGAGTAGAGCTATACCTCTACTCCCCATATGAGCCGTACGGCCTGTACAGAGCCTCAGTGCCTGTACAAGGGTGCACTTTTTTTACTCAATTTAATAACATAAATATTACATATTAACACCTTTTTTTTCACAACACTACTTCAACTTAACTACCAGTTTTCCCAATTACAGTTTCAAAAATCCCATGCAGTACAATTTCTAATTCCCCCCCCCCAGTCACATAGGCACCTTAAAACAGCCGAATTAACCTTGAAGTTATATGACGTTTCATAATTTCAAATCTAGGCCAAAATTATGCTCAGGTTCCATTTCAATAAAATAAACTTTCCACAACTTATTAATTTCAACCGTTCACTTCAACACCTACCTGTCATTATACCAAATAACATCATTTCACCAAATAAAAGTTATTTTCCACTTATAAAATTTCTAACAGTGGGCACAGAGGTGCACACAGCCCAAACGTGTTGTTTAAAACAAAGCCAGAACCACAGAGAGGCTTTGCAATATAACGCAGGGTTTTTATAACTTTGCAAGACGCCAGAACACCGCCCCACGGCATGACAGCAGCCTTCCACAGTTCACTCACGCTATAGGCCAGGAGGGAAGTTCACACAGCATAACACAATGCAGAATGCTTACAAGCGTTCCCACGCTCTGTTGTGAGACCAAGGGAACCTAGTGCATATAAAATACCAAAAAAATTTTACGAAACAAAATACAACAAATCAACAAAAAACTACAAAAACAAAACGACAAATTTTCTCTACCTCAATCATTCATTACAATACCGTCTCAACCCCATGCTAATTACAGTAGCAACATTTATACTGTACTCTGCACTGTGAAGTGACAAGACCTCTGGAAAGTGTGGTGTGGTGTGGTGTGGTGTGGTGAAGTACATAAACTACTAATGGAGGCACTAGTAAGAATTAAGTTAGGCTGTCGGATGACAGGCTGCATGTACCCAAATTTATAAATGAGAAAGAACTATTTGCAAAAGCTGAAGACAGTGACTATGGCTCTAATGCGTGGGCATGCATGTTCAAACTACACCACTGTGTTTGAAAACTGTTAATGCATGCCACGAGAATGCCAAGGAATATAAATCTGGTTACTCACTGATACCAACTAACCTGACTACACTGTAATGTAAGTTACCTGAAAGTAGCCTGATTATGTGAAATGTAAGTTCACTGTAAGTAGTCTTATTATATTCCTTGTAGTTTAGTTAACTGAATTTTAAATCATGTATCTCTTTATTTACCAACAATTAACGCACACTTTTGTAAACTAAACACTTTTTAACTCTAGCATGTCTCAACATTTGTCTACACCATCTTCAGGGAGTTCTTGACTGTTTTCTGCAACACATCAAAATAACACAAGCACTTGGAGATTCTAAGATCACAGTATTGCACACAAAACACACTTTTTATATACCTGTTAAGGTCTCTTACAATGGTGTATATTACAATATATAAATGTTTAGAAATGTTAACCAAATTTTCACACTTAAAACCATAGTCTTAAATAATCTGTATAAAGAACCAACAAAGTGCACTTAATTCCACTGATGTGTCTTTATTGTGATACTTTCACCTACATGTTTCAGCCCGTAATATGGCCATTTTCAGGGTGACATTTCTGTTACAAGAATACAGTGTGACCAAATGTGTCAAATTACTCCACAATTTATATAATTATTGGTTAAAATTTTCTGTAGGATGATAGTACAAAATCGTACAAAATCATACAAAATAAAATAAAATATGGATTACAAATGTCAGAGATAAAATTATATACATTTTGGAGTGATGATAGGTAAGTGGAGTTACTAGATATTAAGTAAATGAATGCTGAGAAAGGTGAAAAAGCAGTAACCAGTGAGGTATGTACCACAATTATGTGATGCCACATTGTTTAAGACAGTACATTATCCGGAACTGGACTGTTTGGGAGGGGGTTGGTGGTAGGCAGTTATGTGCCAGTGTGGCACTGCTGTAGGTTGTAACTTAATTCTAATAGAAGGGGTTTTCTCTTTATGTGTCTGTTCCTTACCAAGTATATTACATTCATGAAAGAATTGAATACAGTAATTTTCTAATGTGTTCAGTCGTTTACTTTTGTATGCAGAGTGTAACAGGGACACAGTGGTGTCTATAGGTCCATATTTGTGTACACGGTGTAGGATGTGGATGACACATGCCAGATTACTGGCCAAAACATGTAGGTGAAAATATCACAATAAAAATACATCCGTGGAATTAAGTACATTTTGTTGGCTCTTGATACAGATTATACACATTAATGCATGGAATATGGAATGCATTAAAACTAGTCTTGAATATTCTCAACTGTGCCACTTTTTACCATTATCAAAGCACTTCAGCTGTGGTGATAATGTTAAAAAGTTTAAGAGTGCTTCACTAATGGTAAAAAAGTGATTTATTTGAAAACATTCAAGCCTGTGTTTTTAAATGTAAAGGTTAACATTTTAATCCTTCATATATTTTATATACACCTCATCTAGTATTAAAAAGCATGGTTTCTGTGTAAAACTGAGACCTTAGAATCAATAAGTGTTTGTGTCATTTTGATGTATTGCAAAAAGCAGTCAAGAACTCACTGAAGGTGGCGCAGACATGCCGAAATATGTCAAAGTTAAAAAGTGATTAGCTTACAAAAAGTGTACTTTAATTGTTGGTACACAAAAGGTGACATGAAACAATATACACGGTGCATACAACATCACAACAGTAAATTTTAAATGTTTGTTACACATAGCACCCTCTCCCCATACAACACCTGATTATTTTATGTTATTCATGTCCAAGCATTAATTCATGATCATATAAAACAACACCAACAAAATGCACCATATTATTATACATAATTTTACAATTAAAATATTGTAACGTGCTCAAGCTGAAGGCAAACAGGAATGAGTACTGAGAAACCACAGTCTGACCGATAAAATTCTGGGGAGGGGGCCGTATGGTGAAAACATTTGCTAAATGGAGAACTACTTTCATAAATCAAAGAAAATTATACATTATTTTTTTAGTTTCTAGTTTTTGTCTAACCTATGTTAACCTACATTATGACATTCCAAATAAAGTGTAATGGTATTGTATTGTCACACATACTGTTCCTTTGGGAAGTGTCCTACCCCTTTGCTTGCACCTATACCATGTATTTGCTGCTTCATATTGCCTAGTGTTGACAATGGGGCTTTGCTGTTGATTGTATTATTACAAGTCAAACCTCAGTAAGTATATCAAGATACCTATTAGTTACCAGTGTGCCAATAAACAAAGTTTTGTTACCAAAGTGTCAGTTGTTTCTTTTAATTTGGACAAGTAACAATCACCAATCTGGGCAATTTATCGTGGGTAACAAATTAAATGGCAAGCAATGACTGACTTATTGAATTGTGTATACAAACAACAGCCCCATTTCATGGCACTAATTATTGTTATAACACTGAAAACTGTCACACTTAAAACATTTTGAACTGTTACCTTCCGAAGCAACTGGATGTCTGTTTGTTGAGTGACAAGCTGAACAAAGAGGGTATAGAGTAGTCCGGTCATGCAGCAATATCCAAACAAACAAACAAACTCTAACAGCGGCACAGGCTGGTACTAATATAAACAGCTAAACTTGCCAGCTATATGTGGCAGAAATATGCGAAGGTGGGCCATTACAATATTACAACTCCAACATGTTTTTACCCTCTTCAGGTCATCCTCAGGGAGTGCACATCAATTACATGTGTAAAACATAAACTTTGTGTAAATAAATTAGGCTACAATTAGGTTTTGATGTTGTTAGATGGCTTGAAGGTTGCAGCAGAAACATAAATTTGATGAAATATTTTGTTTGCAGTGGTTCTTATAAACGCATACGATTACAAATGTTCATATCATACAGGCAGCTTGTGTATGGTGCAACTGTAAGCACTCACCATGCCAACTTAACACAAAATATATCACACAGTTCTGTAAATCTGTGTAGAAGAAGAAATTCTACAATTATGCATGCAGTGCCCTACAGAACACAAAATTTGTACAAACAGTGTGACACAAATATTCTAGCAATCATGTTTTGGTCAACAGAATACTAGCCACAGATCACAACTATGATTTTATGTTTGTTTTTAACAGTTTAACTGGTTTACAATTTTGGGTTGCCTATGTTCACAACACATATAATCTTTAACAGGTTAGCACTGGGATTTACACAGTACCAGTTACCTTACCAGGAGAATAGAGCAATGAAGATATGAAAGTATGTACTATGATTATATTAGAATGTTAACTAATAAGTAGTGCTTTTATTAAAGAATTGGAGCATTCTGAAGTGTCAGTGAATGAAGAATGAAAACAGTTGTACATGTGAAATATGTGTTACTCTGTTACATTAGCATGAGTCAGTAACTCTAATCTACAGAACTTCAAAGAGCATTTCAGCACAAGAATACTTTTATAGTGGTGGGTTGAAAGCATGTATCAGAAGTGCAGCCATAATACGCCACTGTCACCACGTAAATGAAACACGCCTGTAATGTGTGCTTACATCTAACAGACATATTTTCTTCACAGCATACACAATTATTACAAATTTATCTGCCAACACAAGTTACAGAAAACTATATTAAACATTTAAGAGAAACAAACCCACATACACATACAAACTAATAAATATTTACATAATTAGAAGCCGTACAAATGTATTAACTACGAATACATCGAACATACCTTATGTCTGGCTATGGTATTTTGCTCAGAACACACACAGTGCTTACACATTTATGGCTCAGCGCTACTTTACTGCTAAAACTCAATTAATAAAACAAGAAAACGAAACTACTATAAAATTTCAATACAAATACAAACTCCAACAACATACATACACGCCCATACGTGATCATATCACCTTAGCATCTCGTATCAAACGTCATGACCACACTGTAACTGTAGCTGGTTGTAACAGAGAGACATTTTCAATAGATGCTTTTTACTAAGCAAGCTGTGTAGATTATTTCTACTTTGGCAGAAAATCAACCACTATGCAAGCCACAGTATTTCATACTCATGTCTGTATTGGTACAGTTCTAGCACTACTTTCGACGGTTCATATTACGAGCCACTGGATGCACTATGAACAACTCTTATCCATGCTATGCACGACTTTCTCGCTCGGTACAGCGACCAATTTCATTGCTGTAAACTGTGCCAGTGGTGAAGGTTGCAATTTAATCACTCCGTTGCTGACTATCACAGATCATTTAGTATATTGTTTCATGCTTTGAGACACGTTGTATTAGTATCAACGATCTGCGTGAGGGTCATCACTATCGTCCCTAGGCATATTAGTTAGGTGATCTCAGTACACAGTTGGCAGGGCAATCATGTTGCCCATTTTCAACATTGACTTGCTAATCTATATACTAGATGATCTGTGGCCCCGAATGTGTACGTGACACTACCGCACTTACTAACACCTGTTAACCTAAGGGAGTAAGTGCTATTAGTTCAGTGACCTCAGCTGTGAGATGTCGCTGGTGCATGTTTCTTTTGTGCCCATTAAAGTTGCAAAGGGGTGCCCTTCAGAATCGTAGCTCGTCTGCCACTTGCCTTCACTGCATCTCTAGTAACAGTTAAAAGCGCACGCGCGCAACAACTCATACCGTGTCGTGTTTTGAGAGACTTGCGTTCATTCAGGAACGACCGTAGCGCCACACTCGGCAGACTCCTTCTTAAACACCTACATACAAATAGCCAACTCTAGCTTTAAGAGAGAGTTTCCATTACAAAAACAAATACTAAAAACTGGATTACTTCGGGAATTTTAACATCTTGTAAACGCAAAAGAGAACTCTTCATTGCAAGCAGAATTAGCAATAACTTGGATTTCATAG